>PDYJ01001573.1_pt1 | contig 20494 bp, 18 predicted proteins | sample 1430841 | NCBI WGS metagenome assembly PDYJ01 (sample SAMN07237672, study PRJNA390542) | Gut metagenome, whole genome shotgun sequencing project. | isolation source: fecal pellets | host: Mus musculus | place: USA: New York, NY | collected 2016-10 | reverse complement strand
GTATATGCTGCTCGCGAGCCTGCAGCGTAAGCACAAACGTACGGTGCCCATCGGCGTCGGTCGTAGCTCCGACGATACGTCCGGGCATCTTGCGTATCAATGCTTTCGAAGCACAGAGAAAGCCCAGATACGGACCACCGTAACGCAACGGCATGCCCAGCGACTGGGCATCGCCGCAGGCTATGTCGGCGCCCCACTCTCCGGGACTCTTCAGCAGAGCAAGGCCGGCAGGCACACAGTTCATTATCAACAGAGCCTTGTATCTGTGACACGCATCGGCCCATCCTGAATAATCCTCCGCGATACCGTAAAAATTGGGAGTAGCCACTATCACTGCCGCCACATCGCCATCGGCCAGCTTCGCCTCCATATCGTCGCGCCGAATCACACCGTCAGCCTCAGCTATTTCGTCGAGTCTTATGCCGTGGTAACGGGCGTAGGTGGCCACCACACGGCGAACGGCCGGATTGACCGTGGCGCCGATCAGCACCCTGTCGCGTTTACGCGATGCGCTCACGGCCATCATCATCGCCTCGGCCGTAGCGGTAGCACCGTCATACATCGACGCGTTTGACACCTCCATGCGGTCAGCCGGCTCATCATCGACTGATATTCGAATATATATTGCAGAGTGCCTGCGATATCTCCGGCTGATAGGGAGTATATGCCGTCAGAAACTCCGAGCGGCTCAGAATATATGGTATCACCGCCGGGTGTAGTGGTGATAGAATCCGCGCCGGCAAAGCACGTCAGAATGCGGTTGTGGCGCCCGAGTTCATTGAAAAAATCACGAATCTCTTTCTCGCTACGGCCTTTCGGAAGATTATAGTCGCCCGCAGACGCACGTCGGCCGGAACATCGGCATACAGCTCGCCGAGGTCACTCATGCCGCAACGGCCGAGCATCTCCCGGATGTCATCGGCCGTATGTGGAAAATAATGATGGATCATATTTCAGAATCTCTGTATGGGTGTGAGTGGAGAGAGGATCGTCATATCAGTGGGCGTCCTCCGTGGCGCAGAAAGCGTTGTAGGCCTCCTCGTCCATGAGCGCCGACAACTCTTCCGGATCGGAAAGCTCCACCTTTATAATCCAGTTGGCCATCGCATCCTGATTGATCAGCCGCGGATTGTCGATCAGCAGCCCGTTGCTCTCAACCACCGCTCCGCTCACCGGAGCTATCAGATCGCTGGCCGCCTTCACGCTCTCGACCGCGCCGAATTCCTCACCGCGGTCACATCGTCGCCCTCCTCGGGCATATCGACATACACCACATTGCCGAGAGCCTTCTGCGCATATTCAGAGATTCTATATAGCCGGTATTGCCGTCAACGGTCACATATTCGTGGGTGCGGCTGTAATAAGTCTTGCTCATATTCTTTGAAATTAAATGTTTGCTTATGGTATTACTCTTATTTTTTATAGCTCTTCTTATAGAATTTCTTTGCGGTCACTGTGGCCGGGAAAGTCTTCTTGCGCACCTTCACCGCCACCTCACTGCCCTTCTCGGCGTATGGGTCTCTATCATGGCCATAGCCACACTTTTGTCGACCGATATGCCGCGGTAGCCGGTCGTGACATGGCCTATCACCCGTCCGTCGGACCGGTCCACCACCTCGCAGCCATGACGGGCTATCGCGCGGTCATGTATCTCCAGACCGACAAGCTTGCGCCGCAGTCCTTCGGCTTTTTGCTTCTTCAGAGCCTCGCACCCCACAAAACCTCCAGCCTTGTCGAGCTTAACAAATATGCCGAGTCCGGCCTCAAGCGGAGTGATCTCGTCGGTAAGTTCGTCGCCATAAAGCGGAAGACCCACCTCGAAACGCAAAGTGTCGCGACATCCAGACCACAGGGCGCACATCGCCCCGAATCCATCAGATGATCCCAGAACCGGCATATAGCCTCATGGTCGGCATATATCTCGAAGCCATCCTCACCGGTGTAGCCCGTGCGGCTTACGATCAGATGACTGCCATCCTTATCTAACTCCTTGAACGTGTAGAATGTAAGCTCGCTGCACGGCAGACCAAGCACTTCCTCCATCACGCGCTCTGACTCCGGTCCCTGCACGGCAAGCTCGCCCATAGAATCGCTGAGGTCCACGATATCTACGTCAAAACCGGCGGCCTGCGACCGCATCCAATCGAGATCCTTGTCGATATTGGCCGCGTTGATCACTGGAAAAAAATCGTTTTCGCCACGCTTGTAGACAAGCAGATCATCGACCGTGCCGCCATCCTCCCTGAGCATCATCCCGTAGAAGATCTTGCCCGGAGCAGCTCCCGCAACATCGTTTGTGAACAGACGGCTTATATAACGCTCGGCATCTGGTCCCGTCACGGACACTTCCCCCATGTGTGACACGTCGAACACACCGCAACGGTTTCTGACCGCTTCGTGCTCCTCGGTGATGCCCTCATACTGTATGGGCATATCAAATCCGCCGAACGGACTCATCTGCGCTCCCTGCGCCACATGTCGCGAATGCAGACATGTTTTTTTGTTTTCAGGCATATATTTTCAGTTTTTAAGGTATTGCGTTATAATCCTTGATCCGTAGGTCAAGCGACGTGACATGCAGCCGAGGCCGCATGACCCTACAGCGCGAATTTACATAAAATAGCCGAACCGTGCAACTATATTTTTGGGCATCATGTCTGCCCTGCACGGCTCTTTCATTTAAAAAAGTCTTGTGCTTCCGAAAAGCCTGTTATTTTATAGCGGGGGAAGTCTGAATGGGAAAGGGTGATTTTCGCATTCATTTCTCTGATTTTCAATAAAATAAGTGGTATAAAAAATTGGTCAAATGACCAATTTTTCGTAACTTTATAGTTGTAAATCAATTAGTTATGAATAAAAATAAGCCACTTGACCAAGTGCGTTCGACCGGCGTAAATGCGCCCAATCGGACTTCAAAATTAGTAAATAAATCTGAATTCAACGGCAGTATCCTGAACAGATTGATGAATTTCGCCCGTTCAGTCCCCGATTTCCGCAGGTCCGACAAGGGCAATATACAACATCGGCTCGCCGACATCATCATACTGATGATATTAGCCAGAGAGTGTGGATGTGTCGGGCGTGCCGATATAATTGAATTCGGACGTCTCCATCTCAATAAATTCCACAGGCTGGGCATTCTCAGGAACGGCGTGCCGTCAGAATCAACACTGTGCCGTGCTGAAAACGGCATTAACGATCATGCGATGGCCGACAGGATGCAGGATTTTGCCGGGGCATTTCACAAAGAGCTGCTTAAAAAGGGTGTGGCAGGGAAATAATATGCATTGACGGCAAGGCCGAGCGTGGCACAGTCATGGAGAACGGGCGCAATCCTGATATAGTGTCGGCATACTCGTTCAACACCGGCATAATTCTGGCCACAGAGGCCTGCCAGGCGAAAAGCAATGAGATAAAGGCGGTTCCGCGGCTTATCGACAAACTCGACATAGCCGGAAAGATAGTTACAGCCGACGCCATGTCCATGCAGAAGGATATAATCGATAAAATCAGAAAGAAAGTCACTATGTTTGCATCAGATTAGCTGACGGGGCGCTCAACGGGGGCTGTCTGCCCCCTTGCCGCTAAGGCTTTCCCCCGAGAGGAGTGAGGAGAAAAGATAGACGTAAGGGCAATTGCATGTAAATTTGTAAAAGCAAAATACATTAACAGCAAAACCGATACGTCTATGGTACAAAGTAACAAAAAAAGATTTCAGCGGACAAAATATCTCTATTGGTATCGACGTCCATCTGAGAACATGGAGTGTCACGGTGCTCACCCCCTCTGGGTTTATGCGCACTCATACTCAAAAGGCTTCGGCCAAAGAGCTCTTTGAACATTTGAACAAGCATTATCCTAACGGTAGCTACCATGCAGCCTACGAGACGGGGTTTTCGGGCTTCTCGACCTATTATGCCCTGACTGAGCTTGGTATAAAATGCACCGTGGTACATGCGGCTGACGTTCCGACCACCCAGAAGGAAAAGGTCTCGAAGTCAGACCCGGTGGATTCAAAAAAGCTGGCCAAAGCCCTTATGCGCGGCGAGCTCGGCAGTGTGTACATTCACTCGAAGGACAGCCTCGATGACCGTGCGCTGGTACGCCACCGCGCCACTATTGTGAAGCTTTCCGGCGGCATAAAATCCAGAATCAAGCATCTGCTGTACAACAACGGCGTGGAGTACCCCGAAGAATATTTCCGAAGCAACCGCCACTGGACAAGAAGTTTCATAACGTGGTTGCAGAATGACGTGCGGTTGCTCTCCGACACCCGGGTCTCGCTTGACCTGCTCATTGCCGAGGTACTCCATTACAGGGAACGCCTCCTTGATGTCAACCGCAGATTGCGCTCGCTGGCGCGCAGCGACAGGTATGCCGAGAAATACGGCATCCTGATGTCGGTTCCCGGCATTGGTTCGACAATTGCCATGAGCCTGCTTACCGAGATTGATGACATCGGTCGCTTCAGTAACCAGCGCCAGTTCGCATCGTTCCTCGGACTCGTGCCGATGATGTCGTCAAGCGGCGACAAGGAATACGTCGGTGAGAAGACTTTCCGGGGAAACAAATTCCTCGGTCCAAAAATAGTCGAGGCCTCATGGATAGCCATACGGCACGACGCGGAACTCTCCGCAAAGTTCGGCGCATTGTGCACTCGCGGAATGAAGTCGCAGGAAGCCATAATCCGGATAGCCCGCAAGCTCTCCAACATAATATTTTCCGTACTGAAATCAAACCGCAGATATGAATGCCGTTAGATAATGCGACACACAAAAGTCTTATAGGCAAATACAGTAAGACGGCTACTCTCGCCTCCTTGATGAGCCTTGGCTGCATCTAAAAGAAAGGTTGTGGCGTCTTTCCTATTATGCTGAATAAGTAAACTGTCAGCCCGATGGGGCGTGACTGATAGAAGTTTGCCTGATAGGACTTTTTTTACTACAAGGCATTTCGGGCTCTAACCGATTGCCGGTTATTTGATTGGGGCAGAGGCCTCGATCATGACTCTTTTGTGCCTACACAATCGGCACAGAAATATAAGCAATTGATTTTTAACGTTAATCTTTTCTAAATCTCAACGAGAATTTTGGAATACAACATAGAAGGGGGTGACTTTCTGATAGAACTCAAAGCCAACCAGCCGTCATTGCGATACGGCATTGAGGACGGGCTTGTGGCGCACACACCGGTATATTCCTACACCGAAGGCCCCGAACTGGCACACGGCAGAATAGAGACGAGAACCTACCGCATATATGACGGACTGGACATCATCGCCGACAAAGAGAAATGGGGCGGAAACATGACCATCATTGAGTATGAGTCATCCACAGTCAAAAAGTCAACAGGGATACACACCTCGGAAAAACGTTTGTACGTCAGCAGCATGCCGGCAGACACCCCGAAGCCCGGCACCATTGTGCGCAACCACTGGTCGATAGAAAGCATGCACTGGGGCCTGGACTACAATCTTCAGCAGGACAATATAAAACGCAAGTCGACAAGAGCCGCCCGAAACCTCGACACCATACAAAGAATAGTCTACTCGGTGTTCTCAATATGGAAAGGACTCCGCAAAAAACGATCGGACAAAAATAAAGGCATAGCCGAACTGATGAGACATATCTCGATGAGCTTTACCCGACTGATGCGATTTTTAAGCCAAAAATGAAAAAAACAAGATTTTGATAACAGGATAACTTTTTGACATACAGACATAGAAAAATTACCCGCTCCGGACTGAAGCGGGTAAGGGAGGATGTGCTCTTTATTTTAGTTTAAATGAAAGAGCCGTGTCTGCCCTGCTTCAACGTCATTCACCAGCGATCCGTCCGGCAAACTTCAGACACACCGGATTGGGGGTGACGGCATAATGGTCAGTCGGCGTGAGTTGCCCGGTCAGACTGTCGCGCGCATACACCTCTATGCGGTCATTGTCGCGACAGGCCACAAGCAGCCATCGGCCGTCGGGCGACAACGCGAAGTTGCGCGGATGAGGTCCTGTGGCCATATAGCCGGTGCGGGTGAGCCGTCCGGTTGCCGAATCTATGGCAAACACCGCTATGCCGTCGGCCTTCAGACGATTGGATGTGTATAGAAACCGTTCGTCGGGCGACAGATGAATATCTCCGCTGCCGTGGCCGCCGACGGTGTCGGACGCTATATACTGCACCGGCTCAAAACTGTCGCCGCGGCGTTCAAGCACCGTGACCTCGCCGGAGATCTCATTGATCAGATAACCTGTGCCCCGTTTCGAATAGACGATATGACGTGGCCCGGAATGCGGTTTCAGCTCCACGTCTGTCATCCTATTGGCATCCACCAGGTTCTTCGCTCCGGAACCATTGAGCGGGAATACATGCAGACGGTCTGTGCCAAGATCGGCGCATACCAGCAGTGACGAATCGGGGGTGAACGTGACGCTGTGGAGCCGCGGCGCGCCCTTGCTCTGTGTCGATGGATCGCCATGCTCGAAACTCAATATCTGAGGATCTCCGACAGGCTTCCCGGCCGAATCAAGCGCATAGATCGTCACATTCCCTCCATGATAGTTGGCTGTAAGCACATATCGGTCATCGGGCGACAGATTGACATAACAGGGTGCCCCGCCGCCGATAGTATCGGACGACTCCAGAGTCATCCGCAGACTGTCGGCATCGAAACGTATCATGTTGACCGACGACAGCACCGCAGCATCTTCACCGACTGAATATATACGCCGCCCGTCGTCTGAAACATGCACAAACGACGGATTGCTTATACCCTTCACCCCGCCTGATAGCGTGAGGTGGCCAGAGGCCGGATCGAAGCTCCACACTTTGACGCCCATGCTGTCGGAAGGCGAATAGCTACCCGACAGAAGTATCAGTCTCTCCGTTTCACGATCAGAACTACTGTGACTGACGCAGCATACACTGCCAAAGCCTACCGACATTGCGGCAACGACTGAAATAACATGGCTCAACCTATACATTGCGTAAGTATTTTTGTTTTTTCTTCCACATATTCTTTAAGACTGTCGCCCTGCACTATCCATGCGTGTCCGGGCACACTCATGATAAACCGCCCAAGACCCTCCGGACTGCTTATCGGGCAGCGCAATTCAAACATCGCTCCTGAGGCATCCGCTGCCTGAAGCTGCTGCACAAGTTTGCCAGCGACAGGGAACTCCTCCACAAGCAGCCGATAGCCATAGGCCGAAAGCCTTATCACCATCTCCTGGGCCTTATATTGTTCAAAACTCATGCCGAACGGGTCTATATCGAGATTTGTCGTGCCATGCGCACGACTCCACTTCTGCGCGGCAAGCTCCACTCCCTCACAACGCGTCACCTTGAACAGCCGAGTCTTCTTGTTCAGAATATCGTACCCGCATATTGTGCGCCGCTGTTCCCATATCTTATACACTTCGATCTGCCTGTCGCATCGGCCCGACGATGAGGCATACCCCTTGAGCACAGCCACGCGCTTTTCATCGGCGGCCTTGCGCAGCAGAGCCATGTCGGACGTATCGCGGGCTGTGCGCTGCGCACGCAGTCTTGATGCAAGCGACGGTGTCATCGGCACCGTTTTTCCGCTCTGACGCACGTATGAGTCATGCAGACCTTCCGGCCTTGATCCATCCTTGAACTTTACCAGACCGAAAGTATAGGGTTTGACCCGCACACGCAATACATATTTTCCTTCCTTGCTCGTTTCCGTGGCATAGGTTATATCCGAGCCGAGAACGTCGCCAATAGGATTGGAATTGTCTGCATCGACAAAAGCGTCCTCCACAACCGACTGCACATATCGGCTATAGGCGTCATTGCTTGCCACTTTTATAAGTCCTTCGCGCATCAGTTCGGATATATCGGCATCAAGCCCCTCGGCATAACCGTTGTCGTTGACACCCAGCAACAGATCTCCTCCAAGCTCCGAATTGAGAAAACCGCACACCGTCTTGAGTATAGCCCATTTCTGCACGTCGGGCTCGGCCTCGACCTCCTTGAACCGCCGGCGGTTGACCGGAGGGAATACTATCGACTTTTTCAATTCGAGCGTCGACGACTCCTCTCCGTAGAATGTACGGTCAGCGTTGATAGCCACATATTCGTCATCAACCCCGAGCTTCTGAGCTATGGACTTCTTGATATTGTTGAGCTCGGTTTCATTAATGATCCCTATCAGCGAATTGGAGGCGTCGATAAGCTTGTTGATGCTTGCATCCTGATTGTCGCGCACCTCGGTGGTCAATGTCCGGCTCTCCGGATGCCGGTAGCGGTTAAGCTCACTGATAATACGCTGCCATACTACAACGTCGGCGTTTGAAGCCAGCCGGTCATCATCGCTCAGCGCCAGAGGTGTCACATCGCGATTGCGGCTGAACGCCACAAGTCTGACAAGATATTGCCGCTGCAGCTCCATATACGCCACATCGTCCGGCCGGTCCGACATCAGCGACAGCATATGTGCCGCAGTGATATATTCGAGCCTTTCCACCGAGCCGAAATCGCCATTATGCAATATATAGCATATAAAATTGGACAACAGCCTCACTCCGCGCGGATCCTCTATCATCTCTCTCGAAACCACAGGCTCATCGTCAAACGGACAGTTGGCGTTGCAGTCATTGAGAAACTCATACAGGAAATTGCGGTCGGCATCTTCCGGCTTAAAATTATTCTCGCCGAACCGATATGGATAAAACGTATCAAACTGCGCATATATGCGCATCGGCTGCTGATCACTCACCTCCTTATAGGTCTGAAGGCTTATGCTTGTACCCTCGTCGGCAGCCTGACGCACACTCTCAATGTATTCAGAAGGCACCTCGTCATATTTGCTTCGGTGGACGGCGACAGTCAATCCGTTGACAAGCCGCCACAATGTGCCCGAATCCGAACCGAACGTACCGGTGTATATTCCGTCGAATGCCTGTGCGCAACTGCGCCGGGCGAGTTCTCTGTAGAAATTCTCCAAAGCCGGACGCACGTCAAACTTGTTTGAAACATTTTTCTTGTACATGACCCTCATGACATCCCCTACGACAAGACCCTCATCATCGTCAGGCCCGGCAGAACGCGTGAGATCCGCCAGAGCGCTGTAGGCAGGGATAGTCATTATTTCGCCCGGCTGGGAGAAGTAGCGGAACAGTTCGCCATGGATAGTGACATAAGACGGATCAGCAGTGGCTACCTTGATCCTGTCGCCTTCGATCGACGTCACTTTCACATACACCTCCTCACCGTCGGCATACTCCTTCAGCTGCCGACGCACCGACGGTTTGAAGTTTTTCAGACCCTGCAACATTACATTGGAACGTTTCTGAAACTCGTCGAACGACGGCTCGGCCTTCACATCGGCGCGGTCGGCCACGATCGTCAGCAATCCGTCAAGACAGGCAAACGATCCGCGGCTCATCCGCTCGAATGCCTCAAGGTTGCAGGCTGCCACGCTCACTTCGTCATGTCCTATGGCAAGAGTGCCGTTGTGCTCGTAGAAGTAGGTCTGTCCGTCAGCGTCCGGCGCAAATTCCAAACCATCGGCAAGACGGATGATAAACGTCGGCAAGCGGCTTGCATCAAGATTGCGGATGTCAGTCCAGTTTACACGTATCCTTGTGATCCTGCGTCGTCGCACACATCCCACGGCTATATCCCACAGCCGTTTCAGCACCTCATCTTTAGTGTTTTTCTGAGTCAGCACCAGCAGGTCAAGCATTCCCGTCAAATAGCTGTGGGGCTGATTTCCGGCTTTAAGGTCGGCAAGGACAGTCGCTGCGTAAAGCTTCAGATATGCCACTATGTCTATATCATCGGGAAAAGCATGGCTGAACTGATGGTTGTCAAGACGTTCGTTCATCCGGTCAAGCATTCCCTTCATACAATCAAGCGACGCTTCATAATCAGGGTTATCACGCCGCGGATCACCCGTATGGCTATAATTGTAGTTCTCAAGATACTTGACCAGCCCATCAAAATTATCAAAAATATAATCCTCCTTGACCTGTAGCCAGAAAGGCGGCTGATTTGACTTCTCCATGACTGATGTTTTATTTAATGCATTAATATATGATTTTAACACGGCAAATATAGTAAAAAATACGTGCCATCACAAACCGGACAGACAATTAACGCCCACTTTGACATTCACGATCACATCATGATCAATCCACTGCCACTGTTCACTACATGTCGACACACTTACCAGCACACAAAAATCCTTGTTCACTGTTGCCGGTCATCGGTTTTGATCCCGTCATCAGGTCTTTTTGCCTTTTTTAACGCGCAAAGCGGTGCCGCAGAAATCCTCTTTGTGTAATTTTGGGTTATAAAATGTAAACGCAACAGTATCTACAACTGATGAAACGCATAGCACTTGCATTGACAGCATCCATCTGGGCTTTGGCTGCGTTAGCTGCCGGCCCCGAAATCAAATTTGACACCACCGACCACGACTGCGGCACAATCCGTGCCGACAAAGGGGCTTTGAGCTGGACCTACAAGTTTACAAACACCGGCGACGAACCGCTCGTAATCATATCGGTGAGCAACGGCGGATGCGGATGCACCAAGCCTACATTTCCTACCGAACCGATAGCTCCGGGGAAAACCGGCGAAATAAAAATCACATTCAATCCCGAAGGACGCCGCGGACAGCTCGCCCGCAGGGTGAAGGTGCGCACCAATGCTGCTGAAAAGCCACTGTTGCTCAGCTTCAAAGGGATGATAATACCTAAATAAAATGACATCACACCATCGGCATATCACCATTTGCCTCCTGCTGGCTGTCAGCTTCATGGCGGCATTCACCGCCACCGCTAACACCGCTCCACGCAAAAAGAAAACCGGCCCGAAAACCGAATGGATAGATAAAGTCCATGATTTCGGAGCATTCGACGAGAGTCTGGGACGCGTCACATGTCTTTTTCGGGCCGTCAATACCGGCGACGAACCGCTTGTGGTGGTATCGGCGCGCGCCAACTGCGGATGCACACGGCCGCAATACCCCACCCATCCTATTGCCCCCGGCGACACACTCACAGTAAGTGTGGCCTACGATGCCTCGGGACGCCCCGGCCGGTTTGAAAAGAAAGTCTACATAGTGACCAACACCGAAGAACAGTCCACACTCAGCATACGCGGCACAGTGATCGGAACATCCAATTCGCTGCGCGGACGATATCCGGTGGAGATCGGCAGCATACGCCTGGCCACTACCGTTATGCCATTCGGAGAGATAAAGAAGGGGCGCACCGGAAAACACACGATGAAGGCCTACAACGCATCGCACGACTCTATCACACCGGTGGTCAGTGGCACTCCCGCCTACATCAAGACCATTGTAGAGCCGGCCACCGTCGGCCCGGGAGAACAGTTCGTGATATTCGCCACATTCGACAGCGGACGATGCCCCGTCTGGGGAATAGTCAACGACTCCATAAGGGTGTCAGACGGACGCGGCGCGTCATCAGCCGTCAACACCGTAGCCATCGTCAAAGAGGATTTCTCTACTATGAAGGACGAGGATCGGAACAAAGCGCCTCAGGCCACCCTGAGCCGCACCACGCTCGACTTCGGCCGGTTCGGACGCACAGCCAAACCGCTCCACATGACATTTACCATCACCAACACGGGACAAAGCCCGCTGATAGTGCGACGCCTCCACACACCCGACAAAGCTGTGACGGCCACAATATCGTCCACAACCATAAAGCCTGGGAAAGAGGCTACGGTAAAAGTGACAGCAGATCCTGCACTCATTGCTGACGGCGAACTGCTGAACGCACGGATCACACTGATCACCAACGCACCGTCGGCGCCGTCGCAGACAGTAAGAGTGGTCGGCGAGCCCACCGCCACCCCCTGATATCACAACAACACCCATTTCCACAAACCTTCCACATCATGGAACACCCCGAAAACGACCCTCGCTACAACGGACTGACCGTAAATCCGGGAGTTGCCGCTCCACCGTCAGTCAATCCCTACATGCAGCGGCGCAAACGCAAGCCTCTGCCCTCGGCCGCCGAAATGGTGGAAGGAATACTCAAGGGCGATATAACGATGCTTTCACGCGCGGTGACGCTCGTCGAAAGCCTCGCATCCGATCATAACGCTATCGCACAGGAGGTGATAGAAAAATGTCTACCACACTCCGGACACTCACGACGCATAGGGATCACGGGAGTGCCGGGAGCCGGAAAATCAACATCGATCGACTCATTCGGACTCCATGTGCTCAAAAACGGCGGCAAACTTGCCGTACTTGCCATAGATCCGTCGAGCGAACGCACCAGAGGCAGCATCCTCGGCGACAAAACACGCATGGAACGGCTTGCGCTGCATCCGTCGGCATTCATCCGCCCCAGCCCCTCGGCCGGATCGCTCGGAGGAGTGGCACGCAAGACCCGCGAAACGATAGTGCTCTGCGAGGCCGCCGGCTATAACAACATATTCGTTGAAACCGTAGGAGTAGGACAGAGCGAAACCGCCGTTCACTCGATGGTCGACTTCTTCCTGCTGATACAGCTCGCCGGCACAGGCGACGAGCTGCAGGGCATAAAGCGCGGCATCATGGAAATGGCCGATGGAATAGTGATAAACAAAGCCGACGGTGACAATCTCGAACGCGCACGCCTGGCGCAAGCGCAGTTCAGATCGGCGCTCCGCCTCTTCCCAAAAGCCGCATCGGGATGGGATCCGGAAGTACTCACCTACTCCGGATATTTCGAGCTTGGCATACCGGAAATCTGGGACATGATCGACCGCTACTTCGCGTTTGTCGACGCCAACGGATATTTCGAACGCCGCCGCGCCGAACAGAGCCGCTACTGGATGTACGAAACCATCAACGAACAGTTGCGCTCAAGCTTCTACAACGATCCGGAGATCAAACGCCACCTTGCCGAGGGCGAACACCTTGTGCTAGCCAACCGCCAGACATCGTTCGCTGCCGCACGACAGGTGCTCGACTTCTATTTCAACCATCGACAGAAGATCTGACCACCGCGGCCATCAACGGCCCGGCCTCATTCGGGATACAACAGATATGGGGCACGACGCTCACGGAAGTCCTCCACATCGTCGGCCCACGACTGGCGTATCTGCTCCGGAGTGTCGCCGCCAATGATCATACGCCGTATCTCCACGTTTCCGGCCAGCAGATCAAACATCCGGGTAAAGAATTTCTCTCCGATCGAAAGCGCGCGATATGCGTCGATCACGTATGAAAAATCAACTCCGGCGGCTATTATTTCCTCGTCGGAAAGCGACCGCAGGTCACGGCCATGACACAGACGCCCTTTCAGCGGCGGGTTAACGGCACCCTTCATGCTGCGCGGAGTGAAGCTGAACGGGCCTTTCATATCAGGATGACCATATATTGTAAAGGGCATTTCGGTGCCACGCCCAAGACTGACCGGTGTCCCTTCGAAATAGCATGTGGATCCATAGAGATATACCGCTTTCATATCCTTGAGGTTGGGTGACGGCGCCACTGGCAGACGATAGCGGGTGGAGTGGGTGTAACCCAGACACGGGATCACCGTCAGGCGCGGCTTGGCGCCCCCCTTGAGCCATCCTTCACCGACGGCCATGCGAGCCATCTCGCCGAGCGTAAGCCCGTGCATGACCGGCATTGGAAACCGTCCGACTCCCGAGCGCAACGACGGATCGAGCGACGGTCCGTCGACAGTCATACCGTTGGGGTTGGGCCGGTCAAACACCACGAACTCCTTGCCATTGGCCGCAGCCGCTTCCATAAGTTCGGCCATGGTGATATAGTAGGTGTAATATCTAAGTCCTACATCCTGAATATCACACACTATAACGTCTATATCCTTCAGCGCCGCCGGAGAAAGCGCCTTCTGCTTCCCCGCCCCATAAAGCGAGCGTACAGGCAGACCGGTGCGTTCATCAGTGGCATCGCTCACCTTGGCGCCGGCATCGGCAGTGCCTCTGAAGCCATGCTCCGGTGCATACAGCATCCTGACATCGATCCCGGCATCAAGCATCACATCGAGTGTATGGCGGCCGTCGGGCACTATTCCGGTATGATTGCTGAATAGAGCCACACGTTTGCCCCGCAGCATCGGAGCATATTGCTCGGTGCGTTCAGCCCCGAGCACGACAGTGTTGTCGCCTTCGCCTCCGGCCATCGTCGGCATACATGTCAACAACACACATAAACAGACATATAACGTACGTAGTGTCATATCGGAAGAGTCAGTTGAATGTCAGGCAGAAGCCTGAACGTCATACGATGCAACGGCGACGGGCCGTGTAAGGCTATGGCCGCACGGTGTGCGGCGGTGGGATATCCCTTGTTGACATCCCATCCGTAGCACGGAAATCGCTCATGCAGTTCGCGCATGATCTCGTCGCGGCGGGTCTTGGCCAGTATCGAGGCTGCGGCGATATTGGCATAGCGTCCGTCGCCCTTGACAAAAGTGAGGCACTCCTTGTCGCGCCATCGGGCAAAACGGTTACCGTCCACTATCACAGCACCCGGTTCCACCGGCAGCTTGTCGAGCGCGCGATGCATGGCCAGAATCGATGCGCGCAGTATGTTGATCGAGTCGATCTCCTCGTTGTCGACCTCCGCCACCGCCCATGCGACAGCTTCGCGTTCTATGACCGGACGCAGCTTGTCGCGCTGACGTTCGGTGAGTTTCTTCGAGTCATTAAGCAACGGATGCCGGAAGTCATCGGGCAATATTACGGCGGCAGCCACCACCGGACCAGCCAGACAGCCTCGTCCGGCCTCATCACATCCTGCCTCACGACGGCCGGCTCCATAGCAGGCCGGAAGCGGCTCATTCAATAAACCCGTAGCCAAAGCCTTGACGATTTATTATGTTACGCCCATATTCGCCCAGTTTTTTGCGCAGACGCGATATGTTGGTATCCACCGCACGCTCCGATATGCCATCCTCCTCCCAAGCCTCATGCTGGATCTCCGACCGCTCGAAAAACTGGTTGCGGTGGCGCAGAAACATAGCCAGTATCAGGTATTCCGTTCGGGTCAGCATCAGCGGAGCGCCGTCGATGGTCACTATGCCGGTGCCGAAATCCACGCTCAGACCTCGATAGCGCATTATATTGCTCATGCGACGGGCCGACATGACGCGCCGCCGGCGCAACACAGAGCGGATGCGTGCCACCAGTTCACGCGTTGAGAATGGTTTCTGGATAAAGTCGTCGGCGCCGGCATCGAGTCCGTTCACAATATTATCCTCCGATGCCTTGGCTGTCAGCAGAATGATAGGCAGATTGGCTGTTTCGGAGTTATCTCTCACCATCCGTGTGAATCTGATACCGTCGAAATCCGACTCCATCATATCCACCAGCAGCAGATTGTAGTCGGCAAGCGGACGCTGCATGGCTGTATGGCAGTCATGCTCCACATCTACCTTGAATCCTTCGTCCTCAAACTTGAACTGCAGCAGTTCACAGGCAAGGCAATCGGAGTCTACTATCAGAATGCGGTCAGACATATTTTGATGTTTGGAAGTCAGATATGAATGTCATTATTGGCAGATAATTTGCGTGTCCGGACTGTGCATTACAGGCAACTTCCGGCCGGAAACAAAAAACGAAGATAGACAATAAAACACTACCGCCTCAGCAGACAACGAAATTGTAGCCGTCTTGTAACCATTTTTTAATCCACTGCCGATCATACCGCTTTGCTTCTCATCTGCTCACGCACCGCGTCGACCACATTGATAATATAGTCGCCGGTCTTCTCGAGGTTTGCCACAAGATCCATGTAATAGATACCTGCCTGATATTCGTAGTGGCGCTCGTTGATATTCTCGATATTTGACGTTCGCAACTGGTTGCGGAAGTTGTTGATCTCGCGCTCGCGGTTATAGCCTGTGATGATCTCCTGCTCGCGGGCATTGTCCATATCGGAAAGCAACAACACCATATTGCCCATCGCACTCTCGACGTAGCCAAACATCGTATCGAGATTACTGTAGATCTCGCCATTGAAGTTTATATGGCTCTGATGCTTGCGTATAAGTATCTTTCCGGCACCCAGACAGCAGTCGGCTATACTCTCTATCTCGCTGACGATACGGAGCATGGCGGCGATCTTCAGCTTGCCCTCGTTTGACAGACGTCCCTCGGAGCAACGGTTGAGGTAGTGCGCGATCTCTATCTCCATCCGGTCGGAAATATCCTCGTATTTCTCAAGACGTGAAAAAGAATTGTTGAATTCCTCTGTGCCCTCCTTAGTGTGGACAAGGGTCTGTGCCATCCCGATCATGCGCTGCACGCGCTCGGCAAACACTGCTATCTCCTTCTCGGCCTGGGCTATATTAAGCTCAGCCGCATTGAGCAGACCGCCGGATATGAATTTGAGCTGGAATTCCTCGTCCTCCTTGTGTTTGGTCGGCACAAGCCGCATGACGATCTTCACATACAGATTTGTCATCCAGATCATCACCGACAGGTTGATCAGATTAAACACCGTATGGAATATCGACAGACCTATTGATACACTCATCTGCATCTTGCCCACCTGGGCCACGACAGGATGACTGTCGGGCAGCGAGCCGTCAAACAGATGATTGTACACCTCCGGATCCGTAGCTTCGATATGGTTGACAAAGCCCTGCAAAGCTGTAGGATCGCCCTGACCGAGAGTTTCCGTCAGCCATGCGTTAAAATGCACAAACGGGAAGTACAGCGCCAGCACCCACACCGTGCCGAGAAGATTGAACAGCAGATGACCCATCGCCGTACGCTTTGCGGCGACATTGCCGCTCATCGAGGCCAGTATTGGGGTGATCGTAGTGCCTATATTGCTGCCGAGCACAAGCGCACACGACAGATTGAAATCGATCCAACCCTTTGAACACATGATCAGCGTTATGGCAAAAGTGGCGGCCGACGACTGTATGACCATCGTCAGCACGATGCCCACGGCCAGAAATATCAGCACGGACAGATAACCCATCGACGCATATCGCTGCAGGAATGCAAACATCTCCGGATTGCTCTGCAGGTCAGGAACGTACTGACTTATCAGGTCAAGTCCCATAAAGAGGAAAGCAAAGCCTATAAGGAATTCGCCTATCGACTTGTTGCGGCTCTTTTTGGTAAAAAGCAACGGAATAGACAGGCCGATCATCGGCAGGACAAAGGCTGAAATATTCACCTTAAAGCCAAACAAGGCTATCACCCAGGCGGTAAATGTGGTGCCCACGTTGGCGCCCATAATGACAGCCATTGACTGCGACAGCGACATCAAGCCGGCATTCACGAAGCTCACCACCATAACAGTGCTGGCCGATGAACTCTGGATAAGCGCCGTTATGGCGAAGCCTGTCAGAGTGCCGGTGAAGCGATTGCGGGTCATGGCCGAAAGTATATTGCGCAAGCGATCGCCGGCAGCCTTCTGCAGACCCTCACTCATCACTTTCATGCCATAGAGGAAAAGCCCGACAGCTCCGAGCAGCCCAAGAAAGTCCAAGAAACTATAGTTCATCGATGTGAAAATAAATGGTTTGTCGGGAAGAATCAGCAATGCTTTAGAATCATATACGACCCTTCCCGCCACAAAGATAGTTAATTTTCCGAAAAACACACATGCGCCGTCATCTTTTTGTCAAGAATCCGACCGCACCCATACTCCCTGCGATATGCCTATACCGGCGCAATGCCGGAGAAGTCGGCACGACGCCCTTTTGCCGTTCGGGATATTATTCATAACTTAGCGGAAAAATTGGGATCATGATGCACCAACGACTATTCCTGCTCGACGCCTACGCGCTCATATACCGTGCCTACTATGCTATGATACGCTCTCCGCGTATCACATCCAAAGGGTTCAACACATCCGCCATATTCGGATTCGTGAACACACTCAACGAGGTGCTTAACAAGGAGCAGCCCACACATATAGCCGTGTGCTTCGATCCGGCCGGACTGACATTCCGCCATGAGGCATACGAAGACTACAAGGCCCAGCGCGAGAAACAGCCAGAAGACATAACTCTTTCAGTACCTTGGATCAAAGAGATACTGCAGGCGATGCACATACCGGTCGTGGAAGTGCCGGGCTACGAGGCTGACGACGTCATCGGCACACTCAGCGCCATTGCCGAGCGTGAAGGCTTCGATACATACATGATGACGCCCGACAAGGACTACGGCCAGCTGGTCACCGACCATGTGAAGATGTACCGACCGTCGCTTCGGGGCGAAGGATTTGAGATCAGAGGCCCCGAAGAGGTGTGCGCGCGCTATGGCATAGAACGCCCGTCGCAGGTCATCGATCTGCTTGCGCTCGAAGGAGATACATCCGACAATATCCCGGGATGCCCCGGCATAGGAGAAAAGACTGCCGCAAAGCTCATACAAGCCTATGGATCCGTGGAAAATCTGATAGCCAACAGCGGGCAACTGACCGGAGCCACCCGCAAGCGAGTGGAGGATAACAAGGAACAGATCGAATTCTCGAAGTTTCTCGCAACGATAAAGACCGACGTGCCACTGCCCGAGGATATCACCCCGCAGGCCATGACACGCTCCGAACCCGACTATCAGACTCTTGCCGAAATATACCGCAAGCTCGAATTCCGCACATTCATCAAACGCATGGAGAGCGCCGGACAACTCGCTGCCCCACACCCGCCGAACCTGCTGCCGACGGTTTTCTAGGATCACTGTTCGACGAGCCCGCCGAGCAATCAGCCTCCAATCTCACCACCACACCCCACAACTACACCTGCATCACTGACAACAAGACATTGCAGACTGCCGTCGACGAAGCGCTGACAAACATTTCACCCATAGGGATCACAGTCTATGCACCGGGCGAAAGTGCCATGAGCGCCCCATGGCTCGGCATCGCAGTCTCTCCGGCGGAGGGCAAGGCCTTCTACGCTGTCGTGCCCGCCGAAAACACGGATAAAGCCACACGCAAAGAGTTTTTCGGGCTTATCAGCCGTCTGGCAGCCTCACCGGCCACCATAATCAGCCACGATGTGAAGCGGGCTATGATAGTGCTGCGCCGGCATGGCATACGCCTGACCGACAACTACTACGACACCTCGCTGGCACATTACCTGATAGATCCGGAAACAACCCACCGCATTGCCGGACTGGCATTCAGATACCTTAAGTACAACATGGCCGAGCAGCCCGACGACCGCACCGGGCTAAAACGCTTCCAGCCCATCGCGCCTCAGGAGGCCGCAACAGTGATGTGTGAGCACGCCGACATGACACTGCGTCTGTACAGCCTGCTCAACGGCGAAGTCGAAAACCAGGGACTCATGCCGCTTCTAAACGACATTGAACTACCACTCGTCAAGGTGCTCGCCGAAATGGAATATACCGGCGTGAGAATCGACAGCGACGTACTCGACGATATGTCGGTAAGGTTCACCAAGCGCCTTGACGAAATGGAAACGGAGATATTCCGCCTGGCCGGCGAACGCTTCAATCTTGCTTCGCCGATGCAGGTAGGACGCATATTGTTTGAAAAACTACAGATCGACAGCAACGGCAAGCGCACTAAAAAAGGGGGCTACTCCACTACTGAAGAGATCCTGGAAAAACTCCGGCCCACCCATGCCATCGTGGATCTGATATTGCGCCACCGCGCACTGAAAAAACTGCTGACCACCTACGTCAACGCATTGCCCGGCATGGTCAACCGCCACACCGGCAAGATACACACATCCTACAACCAGACCGTCACTGCCACGGGCCGCATATCATCGGCCAACCCGAATCTGCAGAACATCCCCATAAGATCTGACGACGGCCGCGAGATCAGAAGCGCTTTCGTAGCTGATCCGGGCGACATCATCATGAGCGCCGACTACTCCCAGATAGAATTAAGACTCATAGCCGACCTTAGCGGCGATCCCGACATGATAGAGGCGTTCGGCTCGGGCGAGGATATACACCGGGCGACGGCCGCAAAAATATACCACGTGGCACCCTCCGATGTCAGCGACACACAGCGCCGCAACGCCAAAACAGCCAATTTCGGGATCATCTACGGCATATCGGCATTCGGCCTGTCGGAACGGCTCGGCATACCGCGATCCGAAGCACGCGATCTGATTGAAGGGTATTTTGCCACCTACCCGCGCATACGCGCATACATGGAAGAGAATGTTGACGGCGCACGCCGCAATGGATACGTGACTACCGTGATGGGACGCAAACGCTTCCTGCCCGAGATCAACAGCCGCAACGCTACCGTCAGAAACTACGCCGAACGCAATGCCGTCAATGCACCCATACAGGGATCGGCCGCCGACATAATCAAACGCGCCATGGTCGACATTTACCGCGCTATCGGAGAAGCCGGCCTGAAATCGAGAATGATCATGCAGGTGCATGACGAACTGGTGTTCAATGTAATCCCCGACGAACTGCCGCAGCTGCAGGAAATCGTATGCCGGCTTATGGAACAAGCCTACATAGCCGCGTGCGCCTTGAAGTTGCAGCCGGTAGCGGACGCACATGGCTCGAGGCCC
>PDYJ01000092.1_pt1 | contig 20531 bp, 24 predicted proteins | sample 1430841 | NCBI WGS metagenome assembly PDYJ01 (sample SAMN07237672, study PRJNA390542) | Gut metagenome, whole genome shotgun sequencing project. | isolation source: fecal pellets | host: Mus musculus | place: USA: New York, NY | collected 2016-10 | reverse complement strand
CATGCCTCCGATTATTCTTACTCCGGCATAGAGCAGAAGCAGCGGGAAGGTTATCAGGGCAAGCAGTCCGATGAACAGACCGGCAATTATTACCCATAAGACACGCGGCACTTTCACTCGATGACATTGATGTTAAAACCTACATCATTGGCCGGCACATCTTTGAATGCCAGTTCGCAGACTCTTTTGCGAACATCATCAGACAGGGTGATTTCCTCACGACTTCGTGGACCTCGGTCAGAAATATCCTTATTTTCGACTGCCAGATTAGCATTGAGAAATTCATCCAATGCCTTTGCATCAAAAGTCTCGCGTTCAGTAGGTGTCATATCACACTTCCGATAGAATGTCCTGCCCAGATCCGCGACGAATATTTCATTGCCGTCATTCGATATTGCCATGGCCAGTACATCCCGACACTCGGCGCAATAGACATTGTCGTCATGGAGCCACCCCTGAATATCCCGGAGTAAAAACTCCTGCGGAATAATCTCAGCCGGAATGCCGACACCGGAGAATTTTACCTTGTAGAAGCCGTCGTGTTCGCTGATTGTCATATCCGCACCGTCGTGACAAAACCAGTCACCGACCATTTTTGGGCCGCATATCAACAGGAATCCCGGTCTTCGACTTTTCGATAGCCTCCTTGACGAAATGACCGATCCGTTCACCGATACGCACAACAACATTGTCGATGCGACGGGCCCACTTATTGATTGTCTTTTCAGCCTTCTCTCTGACAAAGGCATTGAACCGGCCACATGCCTTGAAAGCCAGCATTATGCAGCCGATACAGATTGTAATCCCAAGGCTGAAGATTACAACCGCTGTGAACACGTTCATCACGGGTTCGAGAAATTCTAAAATATCTTCAAACATATATTATTCGTTAGCAATTCGTTTAATGGCGGCTTCGGTATCGCCGCCAAGTTTTTCAGCCAATTCGAGAACCCTGATTTTCTCCGTCTCCTCGGTGGTGTAGCAGAAAATTCCTCCCTGCTGACCTCCGTGGCATAGACGGCGGACTGAGTGCCTCCGAGACCAATCCACACCTCTTTATATAGGCGGTTGGGATTATTCGCCATATTGATACTGAGTATCTGGCTTTTCTCCTTGTCGGTCAGACCGAGCAGTTCCTGAATCTGGTCGAAGCGGTTCATATACTTGCGCTGGTCGAGCAGGATTTTACAGTCTGAGTTGTTTGATGATGGTCTCCTTGACAATCGGTGACGATATGATGTCGTCAACCTCCTGCGTAACCACCACTGCCTCACCGAAATACTTGCGGACTGTCTTGAACATATATTTCAGATACTCAGCCATATTGGCGGTCGAAAGAGCCTTCCAAGCCTCTTCCACGATTATCATCTTGCGGATACCTTTTAGACGTCGCATCTTGTTGATGAAAGCCTCCATGATGATGATTGTCACTATCGGGAAAAGTTCTTTATTCTCTTTGATTGAATCCACTTCAAACACCACAAACCGTTTGTTCAACAGGTCGATATTCTCTTTGGAGTTGAGAAGAAAGTCGAAACGACCTCCGTGGTAATACTGGCGCAGAGTGGTCAGGAAGTTGTCAATGTCGAAATCCTGTTTGTAGATGGGGATAGGACGCAGTGCCATTTCCTGACGGTAATCGTCACGCATAAACTCATAGAATGAGTTGAAGCATGGAACTATGTTATTATCCTTAGCCATCTTTCCAAGGAACATCGACAGCGCAGAGCCAAGCTCACCGGATTCTGTCTTTGTCACTCTGTCATCCTCAGACTTCCAGAGTGTCAGCAGCAAGGTCTTTATCGAATCCTTCTTCTCCACATCAAAGACCCCGTCATCGGTGTAGAAAGGATTGAACGAAATCGGACTGTCCTCGGTGTAGGTGTAATAGACACCGTCTTCGCCATGCGTCTTATTATGAATCAGATTGCAAAGACCCTCGTAAGAGTTTCCGGTATCAATCAGCAAAATATGTGTATTTTGTTTCATAATACTGTCGCACCAGATGGTTGGTGAAGAATGACTTACCGCTACCGGACGGGCCGAGGATGAATTTGTTTCGGTTGGTTGTGATTCCACGTTTCATAGGTTCGTCCGATATATCAAGGTGTATCGGTTTCCCCGTCAGTCTATCGACCATCTTTATCCCGAAGGGCGATAGACTACTCCGATAATTGGTTTCGGCAGTAAAGAAACAGGCGGCAGGCTCGATGAAAGTATAGAAACTTTCCTCAGCAGGAAAATCAGCCTCATTTCCCGGCATTGCCGACCAGAACAGTGTCGGACAGTCAATAGTGTTGTGCCGTGGCATACATCCCATTGTTGCCAACTGGCCCCCGACATCATTCTTGATGCGCCTCAGTTCTTCGGTGTCATCGCTCCACGCCATAACATTGAAGTGGGCCCGGACTGAGGTCAGTCCGTAGGAATGTGCCTCATTGAGATAGCGGTCAATCCACTCCTTGTTGATAGCATTGCTTCGGCTATACCGCGAAAGGGAGTTCATGTTTCTCGCGGTTTTCTCGAACTTCGCCAGATTCTCGTCATGGTCATCAATCAGGATATACTGATTATAGATGTGGTTGCAGGGTAAGAGCAACCCGACGGGAGAGGCGAAGCTCAATCTACAATCCGAGCGGTCGGTCGATAACCGCTCATAACGGTTATCAGTGCTGACTTTCGAGGGAAGATCATCGGTGTCTGACAGAGTGTGAAGGCACAGCATCTTGTCGCCTATGCGCATTTGACGTGCATCAAGGTCTATATCCTCCAGACAGGTTACATCGTCCATTGTCAGCGACATATACTTCTCAATAAGTCCGGAAGCCTTGTCAGTGCCGACCAGCTCATCATCAGAAAGACGGCGCAGCCTGATATAGCCGGTGTCATTGATGATACGCTCGAACTGTTCGACACTTTCCATGAACTTGACAACCATTTCGTGATTGAGTTCCTTCGGGGTGATACGCCCACGGCAGAGGGTAGAGAAATTGGATTGCTGGCGCATCCGCTCCTTTGTGGTCTTTGTCAGGAACAGGTAGCACTTGTGCGCCAGATACGGACGCTCGTTGAAGTGACGCTCGAAGGAGCGGTCAAGAAAACTCAAATTATCTTTTTGCAACTCCGGCTTATAATTCTCCGACACGAACCAATCCTGCTTGTGCGCCACCGAATAATGCGGAAGCACTTTGATAGCCTTGCACCATGCTCCGTGCATGGCTTCGTATTCCTGCGATGTTACGGTGAACAGTTCCGGGAGGCTAACCTCGAAGGCAACTGTAATGTCGGCATCTTTCGATATGATGCAGCCGTGTTCCACGGCAAGGAGCGGCAGCTTCGATTCCAGTGTTGTGGCTTTAAGTGTATTTCTCATTGTCAATGTCTGATTAAGCGTTTAAGCCGTAGGCGGTTGATGATATACCGGGGACGATATTTCACCGATGTGATCTTCATCAGACCGTATTGACCGTATTTCCCATTCAGGTGGAAAGTGTACCACACCAGAATTGAGGCACTCGCGGCACCAAACCCGATGCAGAACCATTGCGGGGCACCGCACATATAAAGGATTACGAACAATACGAAGTCAATGATGAGACCTCCGGCGAAGATGAAAAGATATTGCGCTTTCAACCCCTTGTATTCCACTGTCCGGCCGATACCCTTATTGATGGAATACGAAGCCATTTAGAGGAAGAAAGAGCGGAGAATGGTAGCGGCGACGATAAGGAAAATACAGGCACCGAACCACGAGGCGGCTGTTTTACTTGTATCGGGATCGCCTGACGAGAACTTGCCATAGACCTTGACACCGCCGATGAGACCCACCATAGCACCGATGGCGTAAATGAGTTTGGTGCCGGGGTCAAAATATCCACTTATCATGCTTGTAGCCTGATTGATACCTGACATTCCGTCACCTGCGGCCCACATCTGGACAGCGGCGGTGAGCAGGAGCATTGCCGCCATAGGACGGCGCATGTGTGGAGCGTTCATCCACGCAACAACACGGTTATACATCTTATTGAGGAATTTCTTCATACGCATTTCAGATTCGTTAATAATCAAGTTAAGATATTGAGATTGATCCGGTCAATGTCAACAGTGTCGATGGTCTTGGAATAGACCACTTTCTTCTTGGCGATGACCTCTTTGGTAAGCGGCTCATCCTCGTCGCCGTAGATAATCGAGAGGATACGCGTGCGCACTTTCGGATCAAGCGACAGCCGTTCTTCGATGACGGTTCCCTGAATCTCTTTGAGCGTCTCCTTGGCGGCCGCTGCTTCTTCGGGAGTGTGGGGCTCATCCTTTGCCACACGTACCGCACTTTCAAGTGCCTTGAAGTCCTGCCCGCCTGTCTGACGTTCCGTGATTTCAGGGGCGTCGCCGAATGACTCGCCCACAGTATGGTGGGTGAAAACCTCGTCGAGTCTCTCCTGTGGAATAGTCTTCTCCTGTTCAGGCTGTGCCGGCTCTTCAGGCGGAAGACCTACATCTTCCGGACTGGTCAGCTCTGTTCTTATCCTTGTCACTATTTCATCCACTTTCTCGTCAACTCTGGAATTGACTTTTGCATCAATCAGGGCGTTGAGCCTGTCCATGTCATAGTGACTGCGACCCACGAGGGAATCGTCGTCTGGTCCCGATGATGCCGGAGAAGGTGTTTCTTCGGAATTTGTGGCCGGAGCTGGCGGATGTTTTTCCGCCGGTCTCTTCAGCACTTTCCCGATGAGATAGATGTTGCTTGCCAGCAACGCCACAATCAGCAATACTTCCATCAGAACAGAGGCCGGGTATTGGTGAAATAGATAGCGTTGATTGACTCGCGGTGTCGCTCCACGTGTTCGCGCACTATCTCGGTGACATAGTTCCCGACCGAAGCCCGGTTCTTGCCGACCGCTGCAACCATACGGTTGAGCAGGTCGAACATTTCGTCGGAGATATAGACACGACAGTTGGAGTTGATGCGGTTTTTCGACAGGAACCGCTCCTGATATTTCTTCGCTGCCGCCAGCGATGGCGACTGCCGGTCGAGAGCGTCAGACAGTGCGCCTGACACGGCTCCCGACACCTTTTCCATAAATGGAGTAGAAGGGGGATTATTCATTACGATAGAAATTTTCTAATAAATCGTTGATAATTGCCTCGTTCGCCTTGAAATGGTCGGCGAGGACATTGTTGATATAAGTCGATACACTACAGCCCCATGTGCCGTTGGCGTCTTCCAGTCTCTTGATGACCTTCACGAAATCGGGGTGGATACCCACCTGCGGAAAGCGTTTGTTCGGACTCTTGTATTTCAGGAATCAATATATTTCTCTTTGAATCCGATGACCGTTTCTGTCGGACTATCCTTGCTTTGTTTTGCATTTCTATTTCGTAGTTTCTTATCCTCGGAGACTGTCTGGGACTTCGTAATGTCGGAATCTTCGGATTTGCCGGTTTCGGAGGGGGTGGGCGGATATTCTTTGGCTCGAAAGTTTTCGACAAAACCTTCGGCATCGAAATCATTGTCATATCGTTTTGCCATAAGCCTTGTCAGAGCTTGATTATACCCAGAATCTCGTCAGCCAGTTCCACAAGACGGCTTCCTTTCAGGAGATTTTTGTCCGGTGGCAGAAGCGTCGAGCGAAATACTGCGCGGGCCGCATCTTTCGAGCCCTCCCTCCGATATTTCTTTGCATCCGGAAGCCTCGTTTTGAGTGTCTGCAACATCTGCTCTTCAAATACTTCCTCGTATCGCTCGTAGAGGTCTGTCTTCTCGCGTGCATCCACAAGATTCCAAAGCATATACATGTCCTTGACCGAACAGCCTGAAACTGTCATGATCTCGTCGCGCACTTTCATGGCGAATGCAAGCGAACTTTCGAGGATGAGCTTGTCGGCGGCCACGGGGCAGAAGATGTAGTCCATCAGGGATACTGTCTTGGCGACACCGGGGTTATTGATCGTACCGGGGAGGTCGAACAGCACGATGTCATAATCCTCTTTGCCGGACTCGATTATCGCCCGTGCTCTGTCAAGCGCGTCTTCAGGTTTTGTAATCAGTATGGGATAAGGGTCTCTCTGTATGCGTTCGCGCTGCTCCATAAAGTTCTTCTTGAACGCGGAGTTGATTCTTAGAATCTCCACATCGCGGTCCCGCATTTCCTTGATGCTGTACTGGGGATAGTCGCAGTCCACAACGAGGACTTTCAGCCCCCGGACATAGTAGAGGTAACTCGCCATCAGCACAGTCAGGGTTGTCTTGCCGGCCCCTCCCTTCTGGGTGGAGAAGGCAATAAAAACAGGTTCTTTCATCGCTTTTGTAAGGGGTTAAACATAGGGTTGATACTCACGGGAACTTTTTGTCCTTACACACCACAGCCTGACCGGTCTTATCGTCAAAACCGGGATATGTATGGGCAAAAGTTTTGGACGGGGGTCTTGCGACAGCCTTAGGGTTGGACGGCTACGTCGCTACAGACAGACATCAGTCTGTGTGAAATGATGATACGGTGTCATGGCATTCATGCCGGCATCGAAGCGTCAGTCAGGCATAGCGGCAATCCGAACAAACATAAACCTGATTGCTTTAGCGGACATTCACGGGGATGCTATGGCAGAAAGAAGACATTACAGTCATCAGAGTGAATGGACAATCTTAAAAATGGCAGTCCTTGTATAAGGTCTTTCAAATGTCAGTCGAAACTATCAGGCATCAGTTCCTTTAGACATTAACTTGAACGAGCGGATGCTTTGGCAGACATCAGAAATCACTTGCGTAATTATGCCTGTATTTCAGATTGTCAATTCGTGTGTGTGAATATCAGCTATGACAGACGTGCGGTCGAGCATTCCTATAGACATTAACTTGAATGTGACGGCAGACGTGTTGGCTGATGTCCACGTTGCAAAGTTACTATATATCTGTACGTCAGGCACAATTTCAGGGATATGCTGTACTCGGTCGCCTCGCGTTGCCTCAAAGTGACGCGATTTTGAATAACACCTTTTTGCATGATTTTCGGATCAGGGAGGAACTGGCTGGGGCATTTGTGGCTCTTGATTCGGTTATCACGCGCTTCTCGGCGACACCCGGAACCCCGGTTTTTGGTCATGTCAGATATTTTTTGTAACTTTAATAAGGCAATCGCACGCGCCCAAGGAAGGGCGCAGCCACCGGAACCGCGCTTTTTCGATGGATTCCATGCTCAAAGAGGTATGACCGGCACCTCTTGGCTATCAAATCCTGTTATTTTCATTAAATTCGTTGATACACAAGCATCCACATGGATGAGCAAGGTATGTTGCGGGGCACTCGAAATAAATTCGGTGCCTCACAACCCTTGCTCTCCGAGGGTGTGGTTCTCCGCCAAAGTTGGAGAACCTTTCAACGCCTGCGGCGGCTCCGGCACGGCAATCCGCGATGCCTTTTCACTATAATATGAGTAAAAACTCCAGTCACGGAGGGCGGCGACCTAAGGTTGACCCCTCCGTGAACCGCTACGTCGTGCGGTTCAACGCCGAGGAAAATGCCCGATTTCTCGCCATGTTCGAGCAATCGGAGGCCGACAACAAGGCGGCTTTCATCAAGCATTTCCTCTTTCAGAAGCCTTTCAAGGTCTTCTACGTTGATGAGAACACCCGTATTTTCATTGACAGACTTTCCGGTTTCAATGCCCTCTATCGTACAATCGGTGTGTCTTACGACAATCTTGTCGCCACGCTCAATCAGAATTTCACCGAGAAGAAAGCGTCTGCGGCACTCGAAGAAATCAGAAAACTGATGATTCGGCTCATCTCCGTCAGTCAGGACATCGCGGCTCTGGCTCAAAAATTCGATGAGGAATGGTTGCAAAAATCTCGTTAGGCAACTCGCTTTACGGAGCCATCTGCTACAACGGGGAGAAGATCAACAAGGAGAAAGGACGGTTGCTCGACACCAACAAAATCTACAATGACGGAACTGGCTCTGTTGACATCAAACGCGCCTTCGCCGACTTCATGCAGTGGATGCCATCAACGACAAAGACAGAGCGGCCGATGGTTCATATCTCCCTCAATCCTCATCCCGATGATGTCCTTACCGATGCGCAGCTGACGGCAATCGCCCGCGAGTATATGGAAAAGATGGGATTCGGTGACCAGCCATATATGGTCTATAAACACACCGACATCAACCGACACCACATGCACATCGTGGCTCTGAGAATAAGGACTGACGGCAGTTGTATATCCGACAAGAACAACTTCTACCGCAGCAAGGAGATAACCCGTGAACTTGAACGCAAGTATGGATTGAGAACTGCCGAGCGCGAGAAGGTCACGCCTGATACTCCATTGCTGAAGATAGACCCGTCTGGTGACCTGAAGAAACAGGTTGCCTCAGCGGTGAAGATTATCGGAATGCGTTATCGGTTCCAGACCATCGGTGAATATAATGCCGTGCTTGGCCTGTTCAATATCAGATGTGAGCTGACCGACGGCAGGGTCAACGGGCGTGAGTATCACGGGCTGGTATATTTTGCCCTTGGTGATGCCGGCAAACCTATAGCGGCTCCGTTCAAGGCGTCACGTCTCGGCAAGTTCGCCGGACGGGAGGCTATCGACGGCAAGTATGAGAAAGCGAAAGAGAAAATCAATATCACTCAGACAAAAGAGAAAGTTGCCGACGCGCTTGCCCATTGCTCCGGCAAAGATGACTTCATTTCTAAATTAAAGGAGAAGAATATTGATGTCGTTTTCAGGTACACTGATGAAGGCAGAATCTATGGCGTGACATTCATAGACCACGAGACATTCAATGTCCTCAACGGATCACGTTTAGGCAAGGCATTCTCTGCCAACGCGCTTGAAGCCAAATTCAATCCGTCGCAAGAGCCGGGTTCCCGTCAGGAGCATACCGTTCCTGTTTCTCAACCGTCGGAACCGACAGTCCAAGAGCCAAAACAAGAACTGGGGCAAGAGTCTGAGGGCAATACCGGGTCTGACAGCAGAACACAGCAACAGACTCCTCCGGCAGCAAGTCAGAAGAGTCTGTTTGAAGATTTCGATGATAACTCAATAACCGGACTTGACCTGTTCCAACAGGGGCAGTCGTACAATCCGGATGAAGAGGCGTTCATTCGCCGCATGAAGCGTCAGCACCGTCGCGGACGCAAACATTAACACCTTAAAAATATGAGTCAGCAAGAAGATGACCTTCGGTCATTGGCCAAGATAATGGATTTTCTTCGGGCCATCAGCATTGTGCTGGTGGTGACCAATCTCTACTTTTTCACGCGTGTGGAGACCGTTGACATCAATGAGTTCTACATGGTGGCCGATAAAATCCTTAATAATTTCAACAGTGAGTGTGGACTTTTCGCCAATACGTTCAACTCAAAACTGTTCGCAATGCTTTTGCTTGCCCTTTCGTGCTTCGGCACTAAAGGGGTCAAGGACGAGGCAATAACGTGGCGCCATATAATTATTGTGGGAGCCGTGGGAATCGTGGTGTTTCTGTTCAATTCATGGCTTCTGCCTATCGGCTATCGCTATATCTACATCATAACCACCATACTCGGATATATTGGTATGTTGATGTCAGGTATATGGATAAGCCGAATGTTGAAGAACAACATGATGGACGACCGCTTCAACGATGAGAACGAATCGTTCATGCAGGAGACACGTCTGTTGAAAAATCCCTATTCCATAAATATCCCCACAAGGTTCTACTATGAAAAGAAGTGGCACTCGGGATGGATAAATGTGGTGAATCCCTTCCGCGCCTCGATTGTGCTCGGCACCCCCGGTTCTGGCAAGTCGTTTGCAGTGGTCAACAACTTCCTTAAACAGCAGATTGATAAGGGTTTTGCGCTGTATTGCTATGATTTCAAATTTCCGGATCTCTCCACAATCGTGTATAATCATCTGAAGAAGAACAAGGACAAGTACCCGAAGGGGGTAAAGTTCTATGTAATCAATTTCGATGACCCTATGCGCAGCAACAGATGCAACCCGATACACCCGGATTTCATGACCGATATTGCCGACGCATACGAATCGGCATACACCATCCTCTTAAATTTGAATAAGACGTGGGTGTGACCTGGAAAGTCACATGATTGATTGTTAAACAATGATATCCAAAGAGTTGAATATTGAATTAACCCGCTGTTCCGTCAGCGGTAGCCTACCGTGAGGTGCGTTTCCAGCAATGGGACGTGCCAAGCTCACTGGGACAACGTACACTTTCAGTAATGACAAGACGTAACCGCGAGGGGAGTCAAGAACGGTTAGTATCGTACCGTTGAGTGGCCAGGCTGGATAGTATGGTTAACGTAAGTGAACTGTCTTTAGCCATCGTAAGGTTTGAAGGAGCCAAAGATACTGAGCGCTCTCACCAAAATGGTAAGCAGTCGGATAACCCTGCCCACGTTAGGGTTACACGGACAAAGCACTGCCGGTGGAGTTGACAGAACCTAACCTATCCTTTGTCAATCATGTGGAACAGGGCAAGCCTGTATCTCTCTCATGGCAACATGAGTAAGCGAGCCGCAAGGTGAGCCGAACGGGGTGCAGGTATGAGATAACGGAAAAAGCGAATGCCGTCCTGTAATGGGACGGATACGGATTGACCTCATTGCCATGTATGGCAGAGAGCCACATCATCCGACACGAAAGTGGGCAGACTTCCGTATAAGGTAACTCTTTACAAGATAACTTTTAGAACTTTTTAAAGTAGAAAGCAAATGAACGAATCGAAAGAAACGTGTGCGCCTACTGACAAGGGGCAGACAACTTGGGACGGGATAGACTGGCCCAAGTGCGAAGCCTTTGTCCGAAAGCTACAAGCGCGTATTGTAAAGGCTCAGAAAGAAGGCAGACATAACAAGGTGAAAGCCTTGCAATGGATGCTTACTCACTCTTTTTACGCCAAGGCATTGGCCGTAAAAAGGGTTACTTCCAACAAAGGGAAGAACACGTCTGGAGTGGACAAACAGCTTTGGGACTCTCCCAAGCGAAAATTCAAAGCAATCAGTGAACTCAAACGCAGAGGCTACAGACCGCAGCCCCTCCGCAGAGTACACATCAAGAAAAAGAACGGCAAACTCAGACCGTTGGGAATACCGACCATGAAAGACCGCGCTATGCAGGCTCTTTATCTCATGGCTCTTGAACCGATAGCCGAGACGACAGGTGACAGATTTTCCTATGGTTTCCGAAAGAAGCGTAGAACAATGGATGCCATCCGTCAAATCGACACGGTGCTGAACCGTGGGCATTCTCCACAATGGATTTTGGAGGGTGATATAAAAGGCTGCTTCGACCACATAAGTCACGAATGGTTACTCGCCAACATCCCAATGGATAAGGCGATACTCAAAAAATGGCTCAAATGTGGAGCGGTGTTCAATGGTAAATTGTTCCCGACGGAAGAGGGTACTCCCCAAGGCGGTATAATATCACCGACACTTGCAAACATGACGCTTGACGGACTACAACCATTGCTCGCCGAAAGATTTAAGAAAATCTTCCGTAACTATAAGACCACCAACTTCAAAGTGAACCTTATCCGTTACGCAGATGACTTTGTAATCACAGGATTAAGCAAGGAACTTCTTGAAAACGAGGTAAAACCTGTCGTTATAGAGTTCCTCAAAGAAAGGGGTCTGACCCTTTCCGAAGAGAAAACAAAGATAACTCATATCAATGACGGCTTCGACTTCCTCGGATTCAATATAAGAAAGTTCGGCAAACGATTGTACACATCCCCATCCAAAGATGCAAGGAAACGTTTCAAAGCGAAAGTTTCCGACATCATATTGGGACACAAAATGTGTAGACAAGAGTCTCTGATTAGAATGCTCAATCCTGTAATCACAGGCTGGAGCAACTACTACCGTTACGGAGCATCAACCGATGCTTTTCATGACTGCGACAATCACATTTTCAATATGACATGGAAATGGGCACTCAGACGCCATCCAAAGAAAACGAGACCTTGGGTGGCTAAGAGATATTGGCACGAAATCCGTGGCAGGAAATGGACTTTCGCATGGAAATATGCGTCAAAAAGCAGGAAAGAGAATTACTTGACCCTTAAACGGTTGTCGGACGTACACTATACGCCTTACAAACAAATAAAGGGCGATGCCAATCCCTTTGACCCTGTCTGTGATGACTATTTCTATCAGCGACAGGCGCAGAGAATGCTTGAATCACTCAAAGGACGTAAGACACTCTTATATTTGTGGAACAGACAGAACCGGATTTGTCCGTTTTGTGGCAAGGAAATAGACCATACGAAAGCATGGAACGTCAACGAAATATCTGTTGGCGGTTCAATCGTAAGGCAACTTGTACACAATCTCTGTTATAAGCGACACAAACGAAACAGTTGAAAGTATGAGCCGATTTCTAACAACAAATAGAAATATTGAGTTGCTTGAGCCGTATGAGGGGAAACTCTCACGTACGGTTCTTAGGGGAGAAAGGGGCAGCAATGCCCCCGCCTTACCCGATATTCAGAAGCAGGGTGATTTCTTTGTGGAGTCGCCTATTATCCTGTTGGCCGCTATTATTTGGTTTTTGAAAATTTACGAGGGTGGCAAGTATTGCACCTTCCCCCACGCGATCGAGTTTCTTAACCGCAACTATGAGGATATATTTCCGATACTCACATCATACCGTGAACTGGAGAATTATCTCTCGCCGTTTATGGACGCATGGAAAGGCGGGGCGCAGGACCAGCTCCAAGGTCAGATAGCATCGGCTAAAATCCCGCTGTCGCGTATGATTTCGCCACAACTCTACTGGGTAATGACAGGCAACGACTTCACCCTCGACATCAACAACCCGGAGCATCCGAAGATACTGTGTGTCGGAAACAATCCTGACCGTCAGAACATCTACGGTGCCGCCCTCGGTCTATACAATTCCCGTATTGTCAAGCTCATCAACAAGAAAAATATGCTCAAATCGGGTGTGGTCATAGACGAGCTACCGACGATATATTTCAAGGGCCTCGACAATCTCATCGCCACGGCGCGAAGCAATAAGGTTGCTGTCTGCCTCGGCTTTCAGGACTTCTCTCAGTTGAAACGTGATTATGGCGACAAGGAGGCGGCGGTTGTGATGAACACCGTCGGCAACATATTCTCCGGACAGGTTGTCGGTGAAACCGCCAAGACCCTCTCCGAGCGTTTCGGCAAGGTTCTCCAGAAACGTCAGTCCATATCAATCAACCGTCAGGACGTGAGCCACTCCATCAATACGCAGATGGACAGCCTTATTCCGGCAAGCAAGATTTCCACGCTTACGCAGGGAATGTTCGTCGGAGCGGTGAGCGACAACTTCGACGAGCGTATCGACCAGAAGATATTCCATGCCGAGATTGTGGTGGACACAAAAGCGGTAGCGAGGGAAGAGAAGGCTTACAAGCCTATCCCCATTCTGACTGACATTCCTACAAAGGAGGCTATGGAGATAGCGATACAGGACAATTACGACCAAGTGAAGCAGGACGTGAGAGAGATTGTACTTAGAGAGAAGGTACGTCTGGCACAGGAAGCTAACAGCGACTGATCCTTATCATATCCGCAGTTGTACGGCAAATCCGTATGGCTGCGGATTTTTCATGCCCTTCTGCCGAGGTACCTGCGTTGAAGTTCCTTCTCGGTGTCTTCGAGCAACTGCCGAAGTGCCTTGCAACGACCGGGCATGTCATCATCCTTAGGATGCTTCTCTTCAATCTTTTTCAGGGCTTTATAGTATTCGGTCAGACTCTTCTTGACACCGAAGACACGGAATATAGTCCTGATAAACTCGGCATCGGTTTCAGCGGATATTTTCCCCGAAATCAGGAGCGCGAGAACAAGCTCTACCAATTCTGTAAATTTACCCTCCCACTGGATAGACGATACTTCTTCAACGGCAATGCTGTCTTCTGAAACGGTTGCGGATACGATTGCAACTTCGCCGTCGTACATGGGGTTATTCTTCACCCATTCCCCAATTCGGTCAATATAACGCTTGATGAATTTGATTGCACGCTCTACAAAGCGGAGAAAATTCTCGTCAAGATGGGTGGAATCTTCAAGGATGATTGTCAGATGATCCTCGGCTACAATTAGTGCTGAATGTACCTCCGATTTGTTGTGGCTGCCGTGAAAAAGCATGACAACCGTCTTTGTGAATGTAGCGTATGTATCTTTGAGATTATCGAGTTCCCCGGTCTCCACGCCGATGAAAAACTCATGCTCAATCAGAATAAAGATATTGAGCGATTCGCTGTCAAGTGACTTGTTATTTCCGGTCATACCGATTGTCGTTTCGATATGACCTTCCGCGACTCCGTCGCAATTGCATTGAGTGGAATCTTTTACCATATAGGTCTGATACGTTTAATTTATATATACTGTTGATATAGAGTCATATTGAGTCGGCCAACTGCTCTTGCTGTCTTGAAGCACAAAGTCCTTGTAGGCTATGTGTAGGTTGTCGTTCTCTCCGTCGGTCAGCTTTCGGAAGAACTCTGTCTCGGTAAGTGAAATTAAATCCATTTATTGTATCTATTTTTTTACATTGTTTGAGTTGTGACATTAACATATATTTTTGAACTATTTTTGTTCGGTCTCTAATGGAATTTTTTGCTATGTTCCTAATTAACAGGATTGAGAGTTAAGTATTGTCATCTTTTCAGAAGTGCCAGTAAATCACAAATATATGTAAAATGATTTTACATATGTAAAGTTCCGACAGTAAAAACCGTTGGATTCGAACAATCAAAACATTACATTTGTTATGTATCATGTATTGCGTGAATTGATCACCGACAGAGTATGGTTTAACTAAACAGTTGCGATATTGCCTGATAAATGAAGAAGATTCTCATTTATGACCACGACCGCACCTTTTGCCTACGGTTGGCGGAATGGGTAGACAAAAATAAATTTGAAGTGAGGTATTTCGACGATCACAAGATTGCGAGAAGGATGATTGTTAACGGCCTTTTCGACATTATCGTCATTTATGTGTCTTGCCATCTTTGTGATGGTATGAGACTTGTAACGGACATATTGGAGCTTAGCCCTGCCACCCCTGTCCTATGCGCTCTTGATAAAGATGACAATGCACTTCTCATTAGTCTTATACGGAAAGGCGCAATAGATTATATCGACAAGCGCTTCATCAATCGCAAAGACTTTTGTATGCTTGTTTCGCGGATTGTCGCGGATAAAGAAAGCTGCGAGGAGTTGTACGAATATCAGGGAACACTATATAAGGCGTGCATCAGTAAGGCAAGATTGTTTGCACCATTAACTGCCCCTTTGACTATATACGGTGAGTCCGGTGTAGGAAAGAGTGTGATCGCAAGACGCATATTCAATGACAGCAGTAGATTCAACAAGGCTTTCGTCTCTGTAAAATGCTCTCTAATGGATGTGGCGTCGATTCCGGAACAATTGGTGGGTACAGGCAGCAGAAAGAGTCCGGGGTTATTTGAGCGGGCGTTCAACGGGACATTGTTTTTTGACGAAATTGGAGACATGCCATTGGCTGCGCAGGCAATATTGTCCCATGCCATCGAAGACGGTGTGTATTATCCTGTCGGTTTATCGAACCCTGTAAGATTCAACGCGCGGATAATAACCTCGTCTTCAAAAGATCTCTCCGCTATGATGAAATCCGGCATATTGCTCCGCGAGTTTTATGACATAATCCGGCAATATTCCCTCTATGTCCCTTCATTGAGGGAATGCCGGGATGAAATCGTATCGTTCGCCGAATTCTTTGTCTCACAACTTACTCGGAATAATCCTCAAATATCAGCGAAAGGATTCTCAGTATCAGCGAAAAGACATCTGACAAGCCACAAATGGGAAGGTAATATTCGCGAACTGCGCTGTTGCATCAACAATGCCGTATTTTCGTGCGACTCACCTCTGATAAAGGCACGGCATTTACACTTTGAACCTCCGTCCAGAACATGCCGTGAAAACAGTCAGGACAGGCAAGAGATAATAGAGGCAATGAAATTGGCCAAAAACAATAAAACCGTCGCCGCCTCAATATTGGGACTAACACGCCCGACCCTCTATTCGAGATTGAGAAAATATGGATTGTCCGAATGTAAGCCTGTTTAGGTTACAGACGTGATATAAGCCTCAATACTCTATATGTAAAACACATCGGAAAGCCGTACCTCTCAATATGACAATGCAGATTATCCGTGACATAAATGGATAGCGATAAGGCTACAATTTTCAAACGTTTAATAATCAATGGATAGACACAACATTTCAATATCATCTGCTTGAATATGAGATATGGATAATAATCGTTATTATAAAGGTAACAGGCAGTGTGATTCTTCAAGAAAATTTCCACATTTTCGCATTCACGACTGCCTGTCACCTACAATACTCTATGATTGTAATGCAATTACAAAGATAAGAAAAGATTTGTGCATTTGCCAAATCTTTTCTATTTTTTGTGGATTAAAAGCGTCTTCGTATGTATAAGAACAACAGAAGAGAACAGCTCTATAAAGCCGCATTCAGGCTCTTCTTGACCCGTCAATACGACTCGGTCAGCATCAGTGACATAGAAAAGAAGCAAACATGACGAGGGGAGCTATAACATATTATGCCGGCAGTAAATTAAATCTGTTCCACGAAGTTGTTAAACATTACCTTGTTGACAAACAAGATTTAAAACATAAAATAACTTCTCCGTCGTTTGAGTCACTATTGGATTTCATCAACAAATATGTGGACGGATGCCAGCATACGATGACCGGTATTTGTAGCATTATGTCGGAGATGCCGGTGTGTAATGTCAGCAGATATTATATTTCGCTAATACTGGAAATAAGTTCGTATTTCCCGGATCTGCACGAGAGATACTTAGAAAATAGAAATAAGGAATTGGCGATATGGATAGCTCAGATTAGCAAAGCCATAGAAAATAATGAAATCAAGAATGACATTGATATAGTCAATACCGCAAAACATTTTATCTGTATTTTTTATGGTCAAGCATACCTTGACTCTCTTTCAATGGGGCTTAATACGGTTGAACTTCGCAACCAAATGATCAGTCTCTACAAATTACTGAAGCTCTAACGATTATCTTTTTATAGATATTAAGTATAATTGTTGTTGAAGGGTTGAAACAATACCGTAGATTATTTGTCTCGTTTATTAGTTTGTTGTGAAAGAATTACAGGATTTCATACCTTTCAAACCTGCATTTACGACTGCCGTCTGCGGTTTGGGTATCAATGCTCCTTTCGTTCATGTTTGCCCTCAAGAATGGCTGATTGAGTGCGGTTGAGTAACTTTTGTTTGGAGAATTTCAGATTATTCATTATCTTTGCGGTCGATTTCATAACGAGCATTATGTGACTATGGCCGACAATAAAGTCTATATAACAAAAACCTCATCGTTCTTTCCCAACAATCCTGTGGAGAACGATGAAATTGAGGCATATCTGGGCAGAATAGGAGACAAGAAGTCACGTGTAATGCCTATAATTCTGCGACAGAATGGTATAAAGAAAAGATACTATGCCATAGATAAAAACCAAAACATCACTCATTCCAATTCTGAACTTGCCAAAGAAGCCATTGACAAGCTCCTTCCCAACAGTGCAGATAAAAGGTCTATTCAGTTTTTGGCGTGTGGAACATCCACCCCTGACCAAATGTTGCCTTCTCAAGCCTCTATGATACATGGCGCAGCATTTGAGCAACCAATGGAGATAATATCGTGTGCAGGTGTTTGTTTGAGTGGAATACAAGCATTTAAGGCAGCGTTTATGTCTGTAAAATGCGGTAATACACAAAACGCAATAAGCACTACATCAGAATTGCCATCACCTGCTTTGTTGTCGAAATTCTTTGAAGAAGAATACGCTCACATTGCAAAAATAACTGAAAGACCATATATTGCTTTCGAGAAAGATTTCCTGAGATTTATGATTTCTGATGGAGCCGCTGCGGTACTTCTGGAAAATCAACCCAGTGGTGAAATCAATCTTGAAGTGGAATGGGTAGAAAGTCATTTCCTATGCAAACAGACTTCCTGCGTGCATGTACCAATGGTGTGAAAAAACACCGGACGGAAATCTGAAAAGTTGGAAGGAATTCAGCGCAGATGACATCTCCAACAAGTCCATCTGGTGCATTAAGCAGGATGTGAAATTATTGAACGAGCATATAATGCGGCTATTCGCCGAAGCTACCCAACATGCTCTTCTGAAGAACAAAGCAGATGAAAATCGTATTAGATACGTAATTCCGCATATTTCTTCAATGTACTTTTACAACATTCTTGACGAGGAACTAAAGAAGAAAGGCGTTAGTCTTCCAACAAGCAAGTGGTATACGAATCTTACATGGGTTGGCAATGTCGGTTCTGTTGCTCCTTTTGCTGCCTTGGATGAACTGATTAGAACAAAACCTCTCGAAAAAGGAGATCAGATATTGCTTTTGGTTCCTGAAAGCGGGAGATTTTCATATGGGATAGCATTATTGACTTGTAGATAACGTTCATTCGGTAAATTTTTACTATCTTTGCAGAAAATAAATTTGTAAAATAGAGGAGTCATTAGTCCATCTTTCTGTGCGAAAATGTGGAAGTTTTTGAAGAAGAAAGAGGATGGATATGATTGCTCACTCCGTATATAGGTGCGGGGGAGCTGTGTCATTTCTTCAACCACTTCCACAGGTTTCGCATATGGCGCGTTCTCCCGCACTTTTGTTATGAAGATGGGCAAATTAAAAACGGAACAAAATCGACTGGAAATCCTTCGTAACTGCTACCGTCTGATGGCAACGGAACATGGGATGCCATATTCCGTTTCTATGCTGGAGAAAAACATAAGCCAGACAAGAGGGGCTATCTTCTATTTCAATAAGAACAAGGAAGATTTGTTTATCAATATGATTGATGAGCTGTTTCTTCCGGTATTCAAATTAAGTCAAGCCGATAAAAAACATCTTCGTACTTGTTCTACCCAGACATTTTTTGGCAATATATAAAACCCCTTTTGAGCGGGTTTATTTAGAACCTCAAAACCAATTATAATCTCGATGATCCATCAAGAGGTCTGTTCAATATTCTTATTCAGGCTCAAAATCATTATAAGGGATTTTGTCAGATAATTGGCAATGAGATTAAACGCGAGATAGCAGAAATAAGCGAAATTATAAAGGGAATAATGCAATTCACATAGATTTAGGCAAAGTATATGCTCAATCTGCGGGCGTAATATTCCTTGAATCACTATATTAAACAACAAAACCATACTCAAAACAAATATGCCTTTTTTCTGTTTTGGAAATGTTAAACATCCCATAACATTGTTCTTTCTTGATTGGTTGATTCTATGAGCGAAATAACCGATGTTGTGAATATATACCAAATAGATATGTTTCGAAGGTATATTAAAAACATAGGAATAATTTTTGTGAATTTAATTTCAAGGGGCGAATTTTGATGTACAAAATTATAATTCTACCCGCATATAGATTTTCCAATTTTAATTCACCTAAAAGATTTTGTCATAGTTTAATTTTCTGAACGTCACGCTTAACGACAAACATTTATATTATGAGGCTGGAATCAGTTTTAGTAAAAACCTGATTCCAGCCTCAATTCTAAGAGAATTTTATTGAACTCTGTTTATCTATCAATCCTATCTCACCAAAACACTCATATGAGAATTTCGTGATGACCTAATTATGGCTTCGATACTGTACATTAAACGAGTTTTCAATCACACTAAAAAGGTCCTCGTAATTTTGAGGAAGGACATTGAGTATGCCAATTTCAAAATTATCTTTTCTGTAAAAACGATTTAAACGCTTAGTGTTTTTATTTAGATTAATGTGATTGCTAAGTTTATTTAATCGAGAATTGTCCGACTCTTCCAAATAAACTTTAAGATGACTAATAAGTTCACTATAATCCGAAAACTTATTTGGTTCATATATGATATAAATGTACTGATAATCTTTGAGTTCTACAACAGTTATCCCCATATCATAATCCACCCTTTTTACCATTTTTTTAGGCAAATTGAAAGAATATGATGGTATGGTATTAATTGTATCACCAGAACTTGGATTGGCATAGGCATATCCTAATACTTTTATGAGAGAGTAATCATCTCCCCCATTCGTGTTGGGGGAGATAATTGCTTTACAAGAAATCAGGGTGCATACACCAATTAACATAATTGCTAATTTAATAGCTATTTTGTCTTTGGTTTCCATTTATGAATCTTATCTACAGCTCTCTCAAATGATGAGAATTTGTAATTGTCAGAGTTCAATGCCCCAGTCCTGTTATAGAATCGTATTCGTTTTTCAACGGTTACATTTGGTGAACCACCAATTGTATTATGATTATTAGGAAGCTGAACCATCTTATAACCTAATACTACATTAGGACTATCTCCAACAGTATTATCTATGTCAGTTTGAGAGGGTAAATTATTGTATAATAACTTGCTATCACCTTCATGGAAGATTAACTGCGGGTGAGAATGCACA
>PDYJ01000088.1_pt1 | contig 20734 bp, 9 predicted proteins | sample 1430841 | NCBI WGS metagenome assembly PDYJ01 (sample SAMN07237672, study PRJNA390542) | Gut metagenome, whole genome shotgun sequencing project. | isolation source: fecal pellets | host: Mus musculus | place: USA: New York, NY | collected 2016-10 | reverse complement strand
GAGCAGTAGTATATACAATATCGGAGTTATACCATTTTCTTTTAGTTTTAGCAGTTATTTTCTTTTTACTATCTTTATCTTCTGCAAAAGCTAAGCTAACGCTTAAACCTAGCCACTCATAAACTGGAGCTAACTCTTTTTTATCACGAGATGCAAGATAACTATTTGGAGTCACTAGCATTGCGCCTTTACCTTCTAAAGCATTTAGATAAAGAGCCATTGTCGCAACTAAAGTTTTACCTTCTCCAGTTTTCATTTCAGCAATAGAGCCATTATGTAATACAATTGCCCCTAAAACCTGTACATCATAGGGGAACATCCCCAAAATTCTTTTATCTGCTTCCCTTACAGTGGCATAAGCTTCTGGTAAAATATCATCTAAACTTTTACCTTCTTTAAGTTGCTTTTTAAAAATGGCAGTTTGTCCTTGCAGTTCTTCATCACTCATTGCCTGCATTTTAGGACCTAATTTATTAATTTTATTTAATAATTTCCTGGCTTTTTTTAGTCTTAACCTATCTGTTAGCATTGCATCATTCCTTAAAATAATTAATAGCTTCTTTTACCATTCGAACTTGATCAGGTTCTCGATAATTTTTTGAAAGATATGTTTCCTGCAAATTATGATATCCTTCATCTACAAAAGCCTTCGAATACACTACCGTACAGTTTAAGGTGTTAGAATTTGCTAAGGATTCATCTATATCAGCACTGCTGCTAAAGATGACTAATTCTTTATCTTTATGTTCATTAATATAATCTTTCAACAGTTCAAGACCATGTTGTTTATTTTGCCAACTCAGATATCCAATAGTTAAATTGGCTCCCACATAACTCTTAATCTTAAATGGAGCAATAATTCTAGCTCGTTTAGAATCATCAAGTAGAATAAGCCCTTCTTTTTGGGAATTTTTATTTAAATAAATAGGATGAGGATAAAAGTCATTAAAAACTTCTTCTTCTAAATCCAAAGGAGAGATTTGAATTTTTTTTAAAATTAATCTCTTCTACTCCACCACTAATTATTTCAATAGTGTATTTCACTGCTCGAGGTGGATATTTAAACTTTTGTTCTAAATCAGTGAAAATAACTTTATCAATTTCATTCCCCTGAATATCAAAAAAATGTATTCCAAAATTGCACTATTTTCCGGCTTAATCTTTGCACTAATTTTTAACAAATATTCTTGTCCATTCAGCAGGAGTGGTAAACTAGGGACTTCTTTTGCTACCTGATAATTTGCTATTGATGACCAGCTAATAAGAGTTTTTCCTGAAGGCATCAATTTATTCTTAAAAGTGACTTCATTTTTAGCGTTTTTCTTAAATGCCGTTCCATATAAATATGTCTCTGACATTCTATCCCAATAAACTTGATTAATTACGTTTTTCATTATCTCGACCAAAATCTTCTCTTAATAGTTCATTTAAACGATCAATAAACAGTAGTTAACTTGTGGATCATCATTATGTCGTCCGGGAAATCCTTTAGCAGAAAACTGGGCTGCTTGCTTTACAGCAGGAGACTCTTTTAACTCTTTTACTGCTTTATCGTCATAGTCATCATTAATCATATAACCAGCAAAAAAGCGTGTTTTTGAAAGATCTTGCTTATCAAATTCTTTCCAAAAATTCTCATCAATTTTTTTCAAGTCATCTCTATCGGTAGCTGTACCGATCCCTTTATCAATATCGAACATAGTTTCAAATTCGTCGGGACGATCTAAGGCAGTCCTTGAAGCAATATAGCCCAAATTTACCAAGGGTTTTGCAACATTAATTGCATGAGCACTCATTTTAGCTCCATATTTTATCGCAGGGTATGTTCCCATTGAAATTCCATTTACTAGTAGTTGCGATTCATCAAACCCCAATTCATTCAATTTTGACTTAATTGTTTTAATAATTTCTTGCTCAAAAAAATTATCCTTATCGTCATAAAATTGACCAATATTTAATCGCATATCAGTAAATAAAAGCATCGGTGCTTTTAACCCTTTAAACAAGAAATATGCCTCAAAACCTTCTGCTTCACGCGCACCTGAAAAATATACATTTAATGGGGGCTTCAGGTCGCCAGGATTAAAGTAATAGGCAATATCATCCCTAGTCTGAGGATTAACTATTCTTTGCCCACCGGCAATGAAATTTCCGGCCCCATCTCGGCCCCAACGTGAATGAAGCACGCCAATGATTAAGTCGCCGCTCCCCTTAACTTCTAGATTTAGGGTTGCAGTCCGATAGTGTTCAGATGCTTCAATTTGAGAAAAATATTCATCTTTATTAAAAGAGCTTAAGTCGATTACTCTTTGTTCTTTGACATCTCCATCTGTACCAGGTTGTTGAATAAAAATTCTCAGTCTAACTTGAAAATTGAAATTCTTTAATGAAAGCCAAAAATTGATCTGCTTATCAGGATCGATAAAGACCCCACTTTTATAAGTACCTAAATTTACCCATTCATTGTGGGTATCTAGATTTACTTTAAGATGACCCTGTTCTTCAAACTCATAAATCTTAACCACGTGCTCATTTAATTTCAGTTGACTTGGAAAAATCCTTAATCCAGATTGTCCAGAGAAGTAACGAATTGGAAGTCTATCAATTAAGTACTGGGGTTCTTCTTTTATTTTTTGAGCAGCAATACTTTTCAAAAAATATTTTTCATGATCATCCAATTCTGTATTTAAATTAGAACTGTATAAAACATGATATGGGGATATCAATTGCTTTAACTTCTTCAACTGGTCATTAGTTAAGTTAGTTTTACCAGTAACTAAAATTACATCATAACTTTTTATCCCCTTTTTCTTCGTAGCCTTTTTTTCCTCAAAAGAAAAGTCGTTAAAATGCCATTCCATATCTTCTGGGATTGTATATTTTTTCTCCCAGTTATCATTTCCTAGTTGCAAAACTCGCATTCTACTCCGCTTTCCTCTCTTTAAATACTTCTTTCCATTTCTCAATGATGTTTTCTTCGGAATACTGGTTCATTAATTGTACGTTATATACTACTGTCTGATTCCAACTATTTAAATTAGTTAAATACTCATCAACTACAGGTAAAAGCTCACTTATTTTCTTTATAATTCGTCCATTTTTATTATCCACAACAGTGACCGAAGAAAAGTTTTGCACTTGTGGAATTCCAATACTTACACCTGATATTTGCATTAATTCATCCGCTTTTCCCCAATTTATTAAAAGTCTCATTTTATCCAAATTACTTAATACATCTGAAATATTAGTTAAACGGGTATGCGCAACATCAAGTTCTGGTAAACTCACTTCATCATCAAGTCCATCAATTGGAGCATTTTCTGCTTGTTCTGACTTTCCGAGAATAAAACTGTTTTTGTTTTCTTCTTTTATTTGCTCAAGAATTTTATTCACATGATCAGCTTTCCAAAAATTGTATGTAAATATTTTCAAGCTGTAATTATCTGGATTTTTTAAGATGTAGTTACACAGCTTTTGAATAATTTGATGAATATTTTCGTCATTTGCATTTTCCGCAAAGAAGCCAATCTCCTGTACATTTTGTCTTTGACTATGACCAAGACGAAATTCCGAATTAAAGACGGGAATAACTGAAATATCGAACTGTTCTCTATAATTTTTTTCTAGATTTTGTTTAATTTCATTGCTACTTACAATTACTTTTGCCTTAGCTAGGCTACCTATTTTTTTACTATAAGGATGGTGTCTATTGATTATATATAAAGGTTTATATGGCTCAATGATTTCATTATTAAAACTACTCTCATCATCTACTGTTACAATTATTTCATCATTATTCTTAGCATTGACCTTTAAGTATCGACTTAAAATCTCATCAACCAAATCTGTAATATTTTCATATTCTCTTCTTTTACAAAAATGCATTTCTGGATTAACCGTGATTTTGTCAGTGGTTTTGTCCTTTTTAAAACGCCAATTACCGTATGGATCAAAGTAGATAGTTTTTTCCTCATCATCTTGATTAGAGATAAAACCACGACTATCTATACCCAAAGTAAATGCTTTATGCTCGTCATTTTCAGGATAAGAGATCCTTAAAATATGCCCATCAATATCATAGAAAACTGTTGCATATAGTTTATTTTCTAAAACAATTAAGGTTCTAAAAGGACCATAATCAAAAATTGCATTTTTAGGCCAGTTAAAATCTTCTAATTCTAAAACCTTATTTTCAAATCCATGAACTCCTTGTAAAAAATCATATACAGAAAATAGGTTATTAGGAAAAAAGGCGATTTGATTTAATTTACTCAATAACTGAGGCTGATAGTCTGTAATTATCAGGCCAATTTCTTCGTCAAACTTTTTTAAAACAGTCATGTATTCTGCTGCATCATAGTTTTCAATACTTGGAACATTAATTGACCAGTCATCGTATTGTTTGTGCCATGCAGGAATAAAATATTTCATTATTAGTTATCCTTTAATAAACGATCATAACGATATGGGAACAAAATAGTATCAATTTGATCTTTAATTCCTCCCATAAACATTGTAATCATAACAACATTCATTGGAATAATAGCAAAGCCAGCATAATTACCTAAAAAATTACCCCCATATAAACCAAAAACAAGTTGAAATGCATTTAAAACGGCTCCCGGAAAGGCAATAATCCATATTAGACGGTTTAAATATTGTTGTGTAGGACGTCCAGGAGCAATATTTGGAATATAGTAGTGATTATTTCGAAAACTCTTGGCTTGTTCTTTAGGATCGAAATTTACAAAAGTGAAGAAATAAAAAATCAGTATTCCCATTACTGCAGAAAAGGAAGCTTGAAATACCCAATTATTGATCAAAGATGAAGAACTAAAGTATCTTCCCACCATTAAAGGAAGGGTCAAAATAGCCATTCCTACCATATACATCATCATGGCAGCCATGTTTAATCCTAACGGCACTGTCATCAAATTACTAGAGGCAGGAAGACTAGGATTAACTACTTTTAAAGGATAGTAGGCTTTAGTAAACGCGAGCCAAAATTTTATTAGTACCAAAATAAAAATAGCTAAAGCTGCTAACCAAACCCATGCATATTTCATGGTTAAAAGAAGTTTTACATTACTAATTATATTGGGAATGGCACCATTAAGAATGCTTGTTAAAATAACTGGTGCACTTGCTCCAACCCCATATTTCATATTGCGGTAACAAAGCCAAACTACTAAACAAGACCCAGCACTTAATATTAAGATCATTTCAAAATCTTCTAAACCATTCCGTCGATTAGTAAAAGCAAAGACTAATAGTGCTGCTTGAATGATAGTGATAATCATAGTTAAAAATTGCATCAAGTACTGCACTTGTTTTGGTGATAGGGCATCAAAACCAAAGGAATGAGTAAAACTTAGTAGCTGAATAATTAACATAGAAAACATTAATGGATTCAGACCGATTGAAAAAATAGATATCTGTGTAAAATTAGCTCCACTAAATGCCCCTAAAATTGAAATAGGAGTATTTTTTACAGCTTCCATATACTGTTTAGTCACTTCTGCAAAAGGAAGAGGAATGTATAATCCCATTACATAAATTATTACTATGAATAGACTAAAGCTTACTTTCTTTATTACATTTAAAAGATTTTTCTTTTCCAAATGAACTTCTCCTCGATAAGTGAATTGAGCAATACTACTCTTTCAAAGATATATTTCTTATACACATATCCTTTTATATTTAGTGTTATATTTTTCAAGTCTATATCCTATATACTACATTATAATCAAAAGCACTTAAGTGGAAATATATGAAAAAATAAAATAATATAATTTGTTATTTTTAAGAATTGATTCAATTTTATTCTTCTTCCCTAAGTAGATAGCCATTCTTTTTACGATTATATTACTATAGTCATATCACTATAATTAGTAACTTAATTCACAATATAATAAATAAAGGCTGGCTATAGATAAACAATAGCTTATTATAAGGGTTTTTAACTCTTATATTTAATTCTTTTTATTTGTAGTTTGTGAAACATGAGACTAGTATACACATGAGCAGATTAATAAATAACATATTGATTTTGTTTATTGTATATATTTAAAGGAGAGAGAAAAATGGAGAATTCTCATAAAGCAGGATCTGCCAAAAAGCAAGCCTTTATCTCCATATGGACCCTAACTCTAATGAACGTGGCAATTATCGCTGGTTTAGGTAATGACGTTCAAGAAGCCTTTTATGGTTTATCGTCAGTTACCTATTTTGCAATCGGTGCTATTTGCTTCTTCATTCCTACAGCCTTAGTAGCTGCAGAGCTAGCCTCTGGCTGGAGCAACCGTGGTGGTATTTTCCGCTGGGTTGGCGAAGGTTTAGGAAAAGGATGGGCATTAACTTGTCTGTTGATTTTATGGTTTCAGGTAATGATTAACTTTGGGATGGGAATGCCGAGTTCAGCTGCAACTATTTTGTTCTACACGCCAATGTATAACAAGGCAGTTGCCTTTGCTCAAAATCCTACCCACGTTGTGTTAATCATGACTGGATGGATTATTTTATATTGGATTATGGCCATTATTGCTAATAGAGGTGTTAAAACTTTTACCACCATTACAAAGTATGGTGTTTTAATTGGAACACTTATCCCATTAGCAGTAATGATTATCCTAACAATCGTTTGGTTGTGCCAGGGACATACCCCCGCTATTTCAATGGCACCAAAACAATTAATTCCAAAATGGAATGGAATGAGTACTTTAGCCCTCGCAGCTGGTGTATTCTTCTCTTATACTGGAATTGATGAAAATGCCGCCTTCATTAAACGATTACGGCACCCTGAAAAAGATTTTGTATCTTCAATTTTTATTACTTTAATCTTAGTATTCTTAATCTTCGTAGTAGGTACTGTAATCATCGCAATGATCGTTCCAGAAAAACAAATTAATGTTTTATATTCATTAGTTACGGTATTTAAAGTTCTTGGTGAAACCTTTGCCTTTCCTTGGTTGTATCTAGTTCTAATGTGGGTCGGACTTTTCAATTTAGTTGCCTCTACTGTGACTGAACTAGCAGCTCCATCAGTTATGCTTGCACAAGCTGGTGGCAGTGGATTTTTACCAAAATGGTTACAAAAGAAAAATAAGCATGGGATGCCCGCTCGCCTAGTTTATGTTCAAATGGCTGGAATGACTATTATTGCATATTTATTCAAATTAATTCCAAACGTAGAAGGATTTGTAATTTTACTAACACAGTGTGTAACTGTTCTATATCTTTTCTACTACATTCTAATGTTTGTGGCATTCTTACGCTTACGCTATCAACAACCTAACCGTCCTCGTTCATTTAAAGTTCCTGGCGGTAAGATAGGTGCTTGGATTATTGCCGGTGTTGGTCTTATTTCATCAGTTTTCGGTATAGTTCTTGCCTTTTATCCACCAGCACAAGTTAAGGCAGAAGTTGGATCCCCAGTAACTTATGTAATTGTTATTGCAATTTTAGTTGCTGTTGTTTTACTTACATGTTTAGGCCTTTATCTTCTTTCTAAAAAACACCCAAATTGGGTAAATCCAAAAAACGAATTTGCTCCATTTACGTGGGAAATTGAAGGATTGAAGAAACCGGAAAAAGTTACATCAAACATTCCTACTGTATTAATGTCTAAAGGACAGAATCCAATGGGGATGCCAATTAAGCGCCCATATAAACCTGATCAGCAAGTATCAAAAACAGTAGTTGATGCGGATGAACGGAATGAGTCAGTTGCAGAGAATCAAAGCTAATTTCTAGTAAAATAAATATATTCTTTCCTGTTGGTAAATAGTTACCCTATTTCACCAACAGGATTTTTTATTGCATAAAAAAGAGGCCATAGCCTCTCTTAACTTAAAATCCTTCTTCGACCAATTCAATTAAGTTTACTAGGAGTTTTTGCTATGTCCTCTCTTAATGATTGTATTAAATTTCATCTCAATATTGAAGATCCTAATATTATTTTTTCTGATTATTTTAAAAAATATATTAACGACAAATATCATAATCTCTATGTAGCTGAACTTATTCAGCCCTATTGGCCTTACTGTCTTTCCTCTAACCTTAAGCATAATAGTCATTACGTTTCTAACGTTCGTTTCATTACTGCTGATGCTAGTAAGCACATTACTATCAGATTAAGAAAACAACGTGTTCTTTGCAATGACTGTTTAAAAAGATCTATGGCTCAATCTAATCTGGTTAATATATATTGTCATACCTCTAATGTCTCAAAACTTAAAGTCCTTTCTGCTCTTACTGAGGATTGTTCTATGACTAGGAACATAATGTATCTGTCAACACGGTTCAAAGAGTATTAGAATCCTGTTCTTCTAAGTTCTATGATAGTCTCCCTGAACACCCAGCTTTTGATGAATTCAAAGGTGTAGGCAAAAAGCTTCACTTCATTTGTCTAGATGGTGATACTCACAAAGTTGTTCAAATTCTTAGGACTCGTTTCAAGCCTGATATTCTGCACTATTTTTATAAGTTTACTCCTAAGGCTCACTCAATGGTTAAAACAGTCACTATGGATCTTAACTGCTATTATCCACTTGGATTATGCAGGACTTTATGACTGCTATTCAAAATAAAGATGAAAAGAAAGTTATTCACTTATTTCATTCAAAACAAGCGGTTGGTAAACAAATGCATCAAACACTACTGACCTTTAAGCATAATTATACCGATGTCCTAAATGGTATATCTTCTAACTACTCTAATTGTTGTCTTGAAGGTATCAATCGCAAAATTAAATAGATTGAGCGTACCGCTTACGGATACAATAATTCTAGACATTTATTAATCAGACTAGAGGAAAATTTCGTCAAAGAAAAAGAGCCAAACAACTATTTTCTAGTTGTTTAGCTCCCTTTACAAACTATTCATCAACAGGATTTGACAAACAGCCAATTTTGTTTTTATTAAACCTTGATTTAACAGCATTTATTATTTCTGGAAATTATCGAGATTATTCAAATTTTAATTTTTCTTTTTTCGATTAGCACTTAAGCCAAATAATCCAATTCCTACTGCAAGTGCTCCAGATATAATGGCGAGCATATCCTTGTGAGCACCTGTTTGAGGCAATGTTTGATTATTTTTCTTAATCTGGCTTCTTGGTACTTGTTTTCCTATAGTTCTTTGTACAGTATTCACAGTCTTTATTTTACTTGTCTTATTAGTTGAAACTTGTGATTTTACTGGTGATACTTTCTCAGATTTCTTATTATTCGCATTCTTAGTTGGAGTAATAGGATTTTCTGGTTCTTGTAGTTTGCTATAAGCAATCCTTACAATTTGATCCTCAGTAGCTGGAGTTACTGATTCTTCTGGTACTTCATTTGAAGTGTAGCCTGGAATCTCTGGTGCACTGTACTTGTTCCAGTTACCTGAACTCTTATCCCATTCTCCGTAAGTTACCTCACCATTTACTGGATCAGTGTACTTAGGACGAGTGAAGGTTACAGTTTGTACAACTTTGTTCTCACTTCCATCTGGGTTTTCAACAATAATTGTTCTCGTTACTGTCTTAGTATCAGTTGTTTCAATTGCTGGATTCTTACTGTACTTCACAGTTACTGTCTTGTCTGCAGTAGCTGGAGTTACTGATTCTTCTGGTACTTCATTTGAAGTGTAACCTGGAATCTCTGGTGCACTGTACTTGTTCCAGTTACCTGAACTCTTATCCCATTCTCCGTAAGTTACCTCACCATTTACTGGATCAGTGTACTTAGGACGAGTGAAGGTTACAGTTTGTACAACTTTGTTCTCACTTCCATCTGGGTTTTCAACAATAATTGTTCTCGTTACTGTCTTAGTATCAGTTGTTTCAATTGCTGGATTCTTACTGTACTTCACAGTTACTGTCTTGTCTGCAGTAGCTGGAGTTACTGATTCTTCTGGTACTTCATTTGAAGTGTAACCTGGAATCTCTGGTGCACTGTACTTGTTCCAGTTACCTGAACTCTTATCCCATTCTCCGTAAGTTACCTCACCATTTACTGGATCAGTGTACTTAGGACGAGTGAAGGTTACAGTTTGTACAACTTTGTTCTCACTTCCATCTGGGTTTTCAACAATAATTGTTCTCGTTACTGTCTTAGTATCAGTTGTTTCAATTGCTGGATTCTTACTGTACTTCACAGTTACTGTCTTGTCTGCAGTAGCTGGAGTTACTGATTCTTCTGGTACTTCATTTGAAGTGTAACCTGGAATCTCTGGTGCACTGTACTTGTTCCAGTTACCTGAACTCTTATCCCATTCTCCGTAAGTTACCTCACCATTTACTGGATCAGTGTACTTAGGACGAGTGAAGGTTACAGTTTGTACAACTTTGTTCTCACTTCCATCTGGGTTTTCAACAATAATTGTTCTCGTTACCGTCTTAGTATCAGTTGTTTCAATTGCTGGATTCTTACTGTACTTCACAGTTACTGTCTTGTCTGCAGTAGCTGGAGTTACTGATTCTTCTGGTACTTCATTTGAAGTGTAGCCTGGAATCTCTGGTGCACTGTACTTGTTCCAGTTACCTGAACTCTTATCCCATTCTCCGTAAGTTACCTCACCATTTACTGGATCAGTGTACTTAGGACGAGTGAAGGTTACAGTTTGTACAACTTTGTTCTCACTTCCATCTGGGTTTTCGACAATAATTGTTCTCGTTACTGTCTTAGTATCAGTTGTTGTTACAATATTAGGTTCGACTAAAAATTTAGTTACACCATTTTCAATAGTGATTTGGGTTGAGACATTAGAATCTACCAACTTGTAATCTTTTGGAACGTTTTGCTTTACATTAAAGTCAACTTTATCACCATAGTTAGATAAAGCCGTACCAATATTTTCGATAGTCTTAATGACATTGCCGCTACCATCAACATACTCAATTTTTTGACGAGCAGCAGTAATAGTGTATTTAAATTCACCACTTACATTAACAGTGTAGTTTGAATTATCAGCTTGAAGTTTCTTTAAACCCTTTTCGTTTAAAGTAATCGTGTAGTTACCCACTTCACTTGGAGCGTTGCCATCTGGAGTATTCCAGCTAAAGTCAGCTAGTGTTAAACCATCTTTATTAAGATTGTTACCAGTTAAGTTATCTGCCAATGTTGAAAGCTCAACTTTTGCTGGTTGCCCATCAGAAACTTTAGAACCATTACCTGATAAAGTTATATCCATAACAGCTGGAATAATAGTTAAAGTACCAACATTTTGCTCTGTGGTTGGCCAGTTGTAGTTTGGATTGAGCTTTTCAAGTTTCTGGATAGCAGCTGGAGTTAAGTAAACTGTGTAATCACCAACATCGGTTGGATCTACAGTTTTTCCATCTTTATCCTTAACTACAAAGTCATTACTTGTTAAAGTACCAGCTGGAATTGTTGGAACTGGACCATCACCTTCTGGGGTTAACGTAATTGGGAAATTACTTGGATCTACTACTTGTGGATTTCCTGTGTATGTTCCTGTTTGACTACCGTTTCCTGAAATAGCAATTGAAGCTGGAGTAATTGTGAACTTAGCACTGCCACTTACTGCAGTAATTGCAAGAGTTACGTTTCCAGCACCATATTTTGCAGTAAGAACTTCTTGCAAGTGACTTATTCCAGTACTATTCAAAGTCAAAATATAAGTACCAACATTAGTTGGATCAGATACATTCCAATCGTAATCTCCAGCTTTTAGGGTATAAGTAATCTTATCATCATTAATTCCAACGATCGTAACATTAATGTCTCCACCTTGGTAAAGATCAGCGGTACTAATAGCTTCTCCATTATAGACACGACTATTTTCACCACTTACTATTGCACTTGCTTGAGCAGCTTTAATTACTAACTTACCAACTTCTTCTTCAGTTGTTGGCCAGTTGTAGTTTGGATTGAGCTTTTCAAGCTTCTTAATACCAGCTGGAGTTAAGTAAACTGTGTAATCACCAACATCGATTGGATCTACAGTTTTTCCATCTTTATCCTTAACTACAAAGTCATTACTTGTTAAAGTACCAGCTGGAATTGTTGGAACTGGACCATCACCTTCTGGGGTTAACGTAACTGGGAAATTATTTGGATCTACTACTTGTGGATTTCCTGTGTATGTTCCTGTTTGACTACCGTTCCCTGAAATAGTGATATCAGCCTTATTAATCGTGAAATTAGCTTCTCCGTTAAGATCGCTATCTGTTATCTTAACGTTACCTTTACCCCATTTACCATCAATTGCACTTTGCAAGTTAGTAAGAGCCTCTGGGCTTAGCTTAAATGTATAGTCACCTGCATCAGTTGGAGCATCCCCACTTAGCGTATTCCAAGTGTAGTCGCCGTCTTGTAACTTATAAGTTACAGTTTCACTACTGTTTGGAACGGTAATAGTTACTTCAACTGTACCATCTTTACTATTAACCTCAGTTGTAGTTACTGGATTACCATCATATGTTTTAGATGAATTACCCGAAAGATTTGCTGTAGCATTAGCCTCAGTAATTATATATGAACCTTGACCACTAATCTTTGCATTAGCCCAATCAAGATTTTCTGTATTATTACTATTTTGCAAGATATTATTCTTACCTGATTCAGATAATTGGATAGTGTAGCTACCAACATTGCTTGGCGCAGTTGTATAAGTAACACCATCTTTTATCCAAACATAATCGCCTGCTTCCAGAGTAATAGTTGGATTACTTGGTGCAGTTACGGTGACACTTGGCTGAGTCTTGTAGTCACCAAGAGCTATTGATGTGCCATCAAATATCTTTTCAGCATTGGCCTTAAATTCAACGCTTGGAGTAGCTTTTTGAATTTCAAAATTACCAGTACCAGCATTATCAAAGTTGTAACTATAATGAGTTGAATCCACCTTAGCAATATTTTTCTTACCTTGTGCAGACAATTGTACCTTGTAAGCTCCTGCATTAGTTGGATCTTGACTCGGACCAAATTCCAAATCGCCAGCAACTAACTTGTAAGTTTGACCATTTTCAAGAGTTACTTGATAGTCGTTAACATTAATATCACTATTTGTAAATGTATTACCGGTATAAATTACTTCTTGATTACCGATTAAGGTTACAGACACATCAGTTGCCTTAGTTACTATGTAAGTACCTTTTGCATTATTTACCCAGCTATAATTATTAGTCTGTGATTGAAGTTTCTTAAAGCCAGCTTCACTTAAAGTAACAGTGTAAGTTCCTAGCCCAGTTGGAACGGTAGTTGTTGTATTTCCACTGGCACTAGTAAACTCAAAGTCGCCAGCTTGTGCAGAAAGGCTCACCCCCTCTGGGACATTAACAGTTACATGATTATTTGTGGAAATACTTGGTTTGAAGTTATTTACATCAAAATCATTCTTCCCATATTCAACTGTTTGACTAGCTGGTTGAGCAAAGTTAATTGTAGCTTGAGCCTTAGTGATAGTGTACCTTGCATTTTCACTAATTATTACATTTGACCAATCAAGATTTGCAGCGTTTACTGCTTTGATCTTACCAATTCCGTCTAAAGTTAATGAAACAGTATAATTTCCTGCATCACTTGGAGCGGTAGTAAAGGTCTGACCATCATTAGTCCAAGCATAATCAGTACCAGCAACTAAAGTTACATCATTTTTGCCCGGAGCTGTAATCGTCACCTTTGGTACATACCCACTAATTGGTGTACCATCGTAAGTCTTTTCCCCTTGACCAGTAAATAATGCACTTGGTGTGGCTTTAGTAATATTGAAACTACCTACTCCAGTATCATTAAAGCTATATTCATAGTTTTTACCTTGAACGGCAGCAATATTCTTCTTACCTTGATCAGACAATTGAACAGTATAAGTACCGACATTTGTTGGATTTTGATTTGGAATGAATTCTAAGTCTCCATCAACTAGCTTGTATTCTAATCCGTTACTCAAAGTCACCTTGTAGTCACTAACCTTAATGTTGCTATTGGTGAATTCTTCAGCAGTATAAGTTTCATCTTGATTACCTGATAAAGTTACATTGGCGTTAGCCTTTTCAATAGTATATTTTGCACTTCCAGTAACTTGGCTGTTAGCAATAGTTACATTGCCGTTACCGTACTTATCGTTCAAGAGATCTTGTAAGTGACCAATTCCAGTACTATTCAAAGTTAAAGTGTAAGTACCCACATTTGTTGGATCAGATACATTCCAAGTGTAATCACCAGTTTGCAAGGTGTAAGTAAATTCTTGATCGTCAAGTCCAGTAATTTTAACAGAGATAGTTCCACCATTATAGATATCATTAATTGAAATAGCTTTACCATTATATGTTCGACTATTCTCACCACTTACAGTTGCACTTGCTTTAGCCGCATTAATCTTGTAAGTAAAGGCATTCATACCTAAAGTTAAGGCATAATTTGGATTTGCTGCAGCAATCTTATTAATACCAGTTTCACTCAACTTGATAGTGTAATTACCTACATTCGTTGGGGCAGTATCGCTAGACCAAGTAAAGTCATTAACATCAAGCTCAGGAATAACTAAATCTTGACCACTAACTGTATTAGATGAAGAAATTGCATCCTTAAGTTGATCCATTGGTAATTCTACCGCAGAACCAGTATAAGTAGTTTCACCACTGCCTGACATTTGATAGTTCGCTTTAGCATTAACAATTTCTAACACTCCATTACCAGTATTATTCCAAACATAGTTTTCACTAGTTGAAATCGCCTTTTTAATCTTTTCAATACCTGAGTCCGTCAATGAAACTTGGTAAGTTCCTGGTGCAACTGGTGAAGGAGTAACTGTGTAGTCACCAACTGCTAAAGTACCAGCAGGAACAGTGAGCGTCACACCATTATCAGTGGTAATAGTTGGTACAAAATCAGCTGGATTTATAGAAATTTCATTTCCAGTCCAACTACTTGTTTGCTTGTTCTCATCAGGAGTTAATGAAATAGTGGCTGCAGCTTTAGTAATTCCATAAGTTGCACTGCCTGTAATTGCATCATCAGTCCAATTAATGTTGTCGCTATTGCCATAGTGAGCTTTAATGTTGGCAATTCCCGTACTGTTTAACTTAATCATGTAATTTCCAACATTAGTTGGTGCACTACTTAATCTAGTTGAACCATCTGCGCTATACCAGTCATAGTCACCCGCTTGAAGTTGATATGCACTTTGAGTAGTGCCCGGAACATTCGCAGTAACCTTGATATTACCATCTTTAGTAACTTCACCATTAGTTACACTTTGACCATCATACTGCTTAGAATTATTTCCTTCTAGCTCAGCACTTGCTTCTGCTTTTTCAATAGTGTAGTTAACGTATGATTTACTTGGATTATAGTTAATTGTTAAGCCGCCAGCTACTTTATTTAATTTATCCAAACCATTTTGGTTCAAAATAATGCGGTAATTACCAGCGTTAGTTGGAGTGCCAGTTAAAACATTACCTTGGCTATCTGTGTATGAATAATCATCTGACGTCAAGTTAGCATCTTGAATAGCTTGAGCAATATTTTGAATAGGTACATCATTATTTGATGAAACAACAGTATGAGTAATTTCACTAATTATATCGGGAGAAACTGGCTGTTCACTGCCATTGTAGGTATTAGTAATAGTGTCATGATTAATCGTTAAATCAAGATTGACTTTGTTGTAAACCACATTAACGGTTATCGAACTCATCTTTGGAGTCACATCGACACTATTTAATCCAGTAATAATTCCATTTGCATTAGTTGTTACTGTAGGGTAGTCAGTATTACCAACTTTTGCACTTTCAATATAGTAGCCTTCTGGAACAGTTGAGTTAGTCCAGCTACTCCAAGTCGGATTATCACTTGTCCATGCAGCATTACCATTTGTAATTGTCTCAGTACTATCACTTGGATCTACATAGCCAATTACTTTACCTGTTACTTCATCAACGATTGCCGTTCTGGTAAAGTTAACATTTTGTTCAACAGATGGAACATTTGTAGGAAGTCCCGACACAGTAATGGTGCGAGTAATCGTTTCAGAAAGTGGAACTTTATCTGCATTAGTACTTGTACTTGGCCACGTGTCATTAGGTCCAACAGTCTTATGTTTATGAACAAGTGGAATAGTAATTGGAGTGTTAGTTGCTTCAAAAGTATAACTTGTTGGTAAGCTTGCTCCATTAGCCAGTTCATAGCCTTCTGGAACAGTTAAATTAAGATTGTTATCGGTTTCTCCAACACGACCACTAATGGTAATAGTTTCTCCAACTTGTTTATTGTTATCGTCAGTATCAATAAAAGTAATCGTATTACTTACTTGGTTACCTTGATAAGTAATCGTTACTGTAACATCACTTTCATTAGGTGCAACAGTAGTTTGTGCTACACCTATTAGTTTGCCATCTGTGCTCGTAACATTCGCATAGTTGCCATTGGCATCGGTAATTGATTTGATTGAATAACCTACTGGAATATTTTTAGGGGTAAATGCTGACCAAGTATTATTAACACTAGTCCATGCATTATCGCCATCAGTAATAGTTTGGCTAGTATCACTTGGATCTACATAACCTATTACTTTACCTGTTACTTCATCAACAACTGCTGTTCTAGTGAATGTTACTGTTTGGGTAGTACCTTCAACAGCTGTTGGTAAGCCTTCAACTGTGATAGTTCGAGTAATTGTTTTAGACAGTGAAACCTTATCTGCATCAGTACTTGTACTTGGCCATTGATCTGGTGTACTTACATTTATAGTCTTATGAGTTACATAAATTGTCAATGCAGTATTATCCGGACCAAAAATTGTTGGTACAGTACTACTCTTTGAACTAATAACATAGCCCTTAGCTTCTAAAGCATTCTTAACTGCATCATATGCAGTGGTTGCATCAGGTGGAACATTACTTCCTTGATTACCAGTAATTGCTTGGCCATTGTTTAATAAATCAGTGTTCGGCTGGATAGTTACTGGGTTTGATGGATCATTTTCATCAATTACTTGGTAAGTAAGTGTACGTTGGATTGGCACAGCTTGTAAGAGGACAGTAGCATTATTATAGAAATATTGTACTTGCCCACCAAAGACAGGAGTTCCTTCTGGCGCATCAGTTTGCCAAGTTTTACCACCAGATTGCAAAGTCGCTGACTTAATTTCATAGTTTGCAGGAATAGACGATGCTGCATTTTTATTAGCTAATTCGATAGCTTCTTGCTCAGTCAACATTGTATTGTTTTGAGCCAAATTATAACTAGTACTTAAATCAGGAAGATTAATCGTCTGCAACTGCCCATTTTCATCAGTATACTGAAGCTTAAAATTAATATTAGCCTCACCTGTAATAGTAATATTAGCTGGCTTAACTTTGTTCGCTACAGTACTTGAATTATAAACTACCAAACTGCTGATAAACGGCTTAGTAGTATCGGAATAGAAACCAGTACTAATATACCCCGTCTTACCCGCATCATTTACCAAGTTAGGATCTATTCCTGTGAAAATCAAACGATCGGAACGGTCATTATTATTTAAGGACGAAGTTTTAATAATAATTGACTTAATCTTAGACCAATCAGTTACTTGATCTGCTGGAACATATCCGGTCTCATCGGGCTTAGTACCATCAGGATCGTTATTACTCTTAAGATTACCTAATTCCGTAGAATACAAGAAAGTGTACCCTGTCTTATCACCATTATAAACTGGTCTACCATTTAACTGGAAAGTAAAACTAGTATCTGAAGCTTGTGGTAAGTTCACCATCGCAACAACATTAGTTAATTTAGTACCTGATCCATTAATTAAACGAACAGCATATTCCATTTCATTAGAGCCATAAAGATCAGAGACACCAGAATCAACCAATATATCATTTTGATTACCTTGAGCAACACTAGCAGTATTAGCACCACCGACTTGATTAATGGTAAAACCATTCGCTCCGACATAGTACAAGTTAGAAGTGTTTCCCTGTACCCAATCTGGATTAAAAGTAATACCACTAGGAGCAAAATTGCTTGTGTTATTAGGATTATAAGCAGTGTTCGTTAATTTTGTCGTTGGACTAACAATATAGATTATCCCTTGATATGTACCATTAGTTCCGTCAGGTAACGTATTAAGGTGAATTTGATTGTTAGCACCCTGGCCAGCAAGAAAGTTATAGCCAGTACCAGAGTAATCAATTTTTACAACTTGACGAGAGAGTCCTGAAATTTCTGTTGGAACAGTAAATACTGACAACTTTGGCGTACCAATAACACCATTATTAGTATTAGGGATAAAATCAGGTAGCTTGGTATAGTCGGTTGAAAAATCATAAACTGAGAACCACTCCGGTAAAACATAGTAAAAAATTGGTTCATAAATATTGTTGGTTTGTCCTCCGCCAGCGTAGACAGAAAGATACCCCACATTAGATTGCCCTGTTGCTGTGTTGCTTTGATAGCCAAATATACCTGAACTAGAAGTTAAATTAGCTGATGAAACGACTGTTTGATCAACTTGAATTTTGCTGGTCAAATATCTAGTTACATTTCCTTGTTGAACTGTTCCAGTAAAAGTCATGTTAGCAACTAATTGTGTGCCTGGTTTAACTGTACCTGGGACCGCGCCATATGCTTCAAAAGCATTCACTGACTGAGTAGTTTGATTTGCAAACTTATTAGTTGGCAAATCAACAGCTGTACTTTGATCTCTTTCAAAGTTATCAGGGCTAACCACAATGTTAGTAATTACTCCAGTTCCCGTAATAGTGTTACCAGCATTTACTTGACCTTCACTCGTTGTACCATCTGCGTAAGTAATTGTGTACTTATAGTTACTTGTACCAGGAATAGTAGGTGTTTTTAGTTCAGTTACACCTAGTCCCTCATCAAAATTAAAAGTAAGATTACTACTGTAATCGTTGTATGAAGCAATTGATTCATTAGTAATACCAAAGTAAGCAACAATTTGTTTATGACCATTATTTAAAAGCTGATTACCATTATAAGCAGCTTTAGCATAAAGTGGCACTTGGGCCAGTGGAATTTGATCATTTGCACCATAAAAATCTTGACTTACTGTTGGACCAGTCCAAGTCTTCGTTTGACTCCCGTCATTATTAAGCTTTTGCACAATCGTAATCGGAGCGTCAGCCGTATAAGTAGTAGCTGTATTGGGCATTGGAATATTATAAGAACCCACTAGTTGGTAGGGTCCCCCACTATTCCAGGTTTGCGTACCGGAACCTTTTGGTACGGTAATAATAATGTTATTACCGTCCTGGGTAATGGCAGTTTTATCCCCAAAATTATTGAGTTGCATTGTAGCAGATTCATCTAGCACATACCCTTTAGGCATTGGAATTGTAATTACGGTGCCATAATTAACGGCACTATTAATTTTTGAGGAAGGATAAGGAAGACTATTTTGATAATCTTGTCCAGGAGCAACCCCGTTCGTTTCATTAATTGCGAGTTGATAGATAGATTCATAGTTAGGAATCATCTTTTTTAATGCATTTTGATCAGTAGAATTTGGATTAGGCTTACTTAAAGAAAATTTTGGATTCCATACAGGGTTAACATCGATATGAAATTCAGCTGATGTTTGTTCTACTCCATTAATTGTCCAAGTAATATCCTTAACCGTAGGCTGAGTAATTTGCATTGGCGTGGGTTTAGCGCCATATCCTTTATCAGCGGGAATCGTAATGATCGGATTAATAACCCCAGAAGTGGTGAAGTTATAGATAACTACCTTATCATTACCCATATCCTTTAGAGAAGAACTCCCATAGTTAGCATCGATAGTTGGCGAATTGACACCGACAATACCATAGCTTGGGATTGAAATAGTTACAGTATCACCACTAAGAACATTTCCTGAAAGTAAAACCTTAGTTGGTTGATTACCATCTGTAGTATTTCCCCACGTATTTCTTGAAATATATAAAGTATAACGTCCGTCAGTACTTGGAATTGTCACTGCTGCGTTGGCTTTAATTTTATCAGCCTCAGCGATATTTTCTGTTAATGCTGCCAAAACTTGGAAATTAGCTGCATCCGAACTTCTAAGTAAAGATGTAACTGATTTAGCATCTAATGCTTTTCCATTATTTTCCTTAGCTTGCTGTTCAAGACTTTCTTGAATATTTTCCAAGTCTAAATTACTAGTATAGCTGGAAACTTTTGTATTCTTAGTGTCAGTAGTGGTTTCAGCTACATTTTTGTTTACATCATTAACAGCCTGACCTGACGTCTTTTGCGTAACTTTTTTAGAATCAGTTTGTGTATTAGCTTCTTTATTTGTAACTTCTGCCCTATCAGAATTTACCGTATTCTTAGTGTTATCAGTGATTTCCGAAGATTCTGCATTATTAGAACTTTTATCTTCAACTGTAGACCGATTATTAGTAACTACATCTGCAACCTTTTCCCCACTTTGCTTGTCTTGAGCTACTGCAGATTGAGAGTCTTGTTGCTCATTACCAGCAGAAGTTTCTTTCTCATTAACTTTAGTAGCTGTTTCATTTACTTCACTAGAACTTAGGTAAGTATTTTTTATTTTGATGATTATCTACTAAGTCTGTCGAACTGGCAGTGTTAGAAGTTTCTGTAGTAGCAGCCTGAGCTTTTGAATTTTGCTCTTGAGTTCCTATTCCTAAGATTAATGTAGACAATAATACGGAACAAGCTCCTATAGTTAATTTTCTAATGCCGAACCGTTGTTTACTATCGTTATCTTTCTTATTAAAAAACATACCCATCCCTATCCTTTTTTCTGAATCTCTCTCATCGTTTCAATTATA
>PDYJ01001588.1_pt1 | contig 20757 bp, 21 predicted proteins | sample 1430841 | NCBI WGS metagenome assembly PDYJ01 (sample SAMN07237672, study PRJNA390542) | Gut metagenome, whole genome shotgun sequencing project. | isolation source: fecal pellets | host: Mus musculus | place: USA: New York, NY | collected 2016-10 | reverse complement strand
CGAAGTCAAAATTCCTGCTCGCGGCGAGACCCTATCCGCCGAAAAATGACTATTTTTGTGCCGAAATTATACGTAAGATTATGGAAAAGGAGTTGGAAGCGGCGCTCGACACGCTCAAACGCGGGGGACTGATCCTCTATCCCACCGACACGGTGTGGGGCATAGGTTGCGACGCGACGGACGAAAAGGCCGTCGAACGGATTTACGAACTCAAACGCAGCGAGAACAAACACTCGATGCTGGTGTTGTGCCGCGACGCCGACATGATAGTGCGTTACGTCGACAAGGCCCCGGGCATAGCGTTCGAGGTGATGGAGATGGCCGACAAACCGCTGACGCTCATCCTCGACGGCGCCGTGGGGGTAGCGCCGAACCTTATCCCCGAGGAGGGAACGCTCGGCGTGCGCGTGCCCGACCACGAGTTCTGCCGTCAGCTGCTCCGCCGCTTCGGCAAGCCGATAGTGTCGACGTCGGCCAACGTCTCGGGCGAGGCGACGCCGATGAAGGGCCTCGCGGAGGTAAGCCGCGAGATAATCGACGGGGTCGACTTCGTGGTCAATCCCCGTTTTCAGGGACATCCGACATGCAAACCCAGTTCGATCATCGCTTTCGGACCGCGGGGCGAGGTGAAGATAATACGCAAATAACCGACGGCCATGACGATTACTACTCCCATCCAGATGCGATTCTTCGATATGGACTCTTTCGGTCACGTGAGCAACGTGGCACAGCAGATGTATTTCGATCAGGGTAAGACCGATCTGTTCCGCGAACTGTGGAGCCGCACCGAGATTCTGGCGCGTGTGCCTGCGGTCACTGTGTCGGTCAAAACCGATTTCTTCAGCCAGATACGCTTCGGCGACGAGATATGCGTGGTGACCGAGGCGGAGAAGATAGGACACAAGAGCTTCACCCTCCTGCAACGCATCATGCGCGGAGAGCAGGAGTGCAGCCGCAGCCGAACCGTGATGGTAGTCTTCGACAAGGAGCGGCAATTGTCGTTGGAGGTGCCCGAAGAGTGGCGGCGGATACTCGATCCGATAGAGAAATAGCGTCGCGGGCCGCGGCCTGCGGAGACCGCGTGAATGAGCGGATGCGAATAGCGGGCCTCCGCGAGGGGAGGCTGCGGCCCGTGCGACTCTGACGAGTCGCATTCGATTTGGCGCATAAGCTATATTTGATTATCTTTACATAAAACAAAACCTACAGACCGTATGGCCGTATTCAGAGTAGAGGGCGGAACCCGCCTCCGAGGCAGCGTGAAACCGCAGGGAGCCAAAAACGAAGCGTTGCAGATATTGTGTGCTGTGTTGCTCACGTCCGAGCGGGTGGTGGTGCACAACGTGCCGCAGATCCTCGATGTGCTGCAACTCATCGAGCTGCTGGCGGCCATGGGCGTCGAGGTGGAGCGTCTCGGCGGCGACAGTTACGCGTTTCGCGCCGAGCATATCGATCTCGACTATCTGCGCAGCGACGATTACCACAAACGCTGCCGCCGCCTGCGCGGTTCGGTGATGATGATCGGACCTCTGCTGGCGCGCTTCGGAGTGGGGTATATCCCAAGCCCGGGGCGACAAGATAGGCCGCCGCCGACTCGACACCCACTTCCTCGGATTCCAGAAATTGGGTGCGAAGTTCGACTTCGACCAAGCCGAGGAGTTCTTCTCGGTCGAGGCGAAGAGGTTGCGCGGATGCTACATGCTGCTGGACGAGGCGTCGGTGACGGGCACGGCCAACATAATCATGGCCTCGGTCTTCGCCGAGGGCACCACCACGATATACAATGCCGCCTGCGAGCCGTACGTGCAGCAGTTGTGCCGCATGCTCAACCGCATGGGCGCGCGGATCTCGGGCATCGCCTCGAATCTGCTGACCATCGAGGGCGTGCGCGGGCTGGGAGGCACGGAGCACACCCTGCTGCCCGATATGATCGAGGTGGGCAGCTTCATCGGCATGGCAGCCATGACGCGTTCGGAACTTACGATAAAGGATGTGTCGTACGACAATCTCGGAATCATCCCCGCGCAGTTCTCTCGCATGGGCATCAGGTTCGAGCAGCGCGGCGACGATATCTACATTCCGCAACAGGATCATTACAGCATCGAGAGCTTTATCGACGGATCGATAATGAACATCGCCGACGCTCCGTGGCCGGGGCTCACGCCCGACCTGCTGTCGATATTCCTCGTGGTGGCCACGCAGGCCAAGGGCGCCGTGCTTATCCACCAGAAGATGTTCGAGAGCCGTCTGTTCTTCGTCGACAAGCTCATCGACATGGGCGCGCAGATCATTCTGTGCGACCCGCATCGCGCCACCGTCATAGGTCACGACCACCGCATACGTCTGCGCGCCACGAAGATGACCTCGCCCGACATACGCGCGGGCGTCGCGCTGCTTATCGCGGCCATGAGCGCCGAGGGTGTGAGCGTGATCCAGAACATTGAGCAGATCGACCGCGGATATCGCGATATCGACGGCCGCCTGAACGCTTTAGGCGCGAAGATCACCCGTTCGGAGGAGTAAATTCATATGCTTGTTCGCAAAATGCCGTTATATAACGACATCGCATTGCGATGCCGGCAGTTCGCCGACGCTCCGCTGCGGCGGGCTGCTGTCGCATTCCTGCCGCCGTCGGCGAACCGCGGATAGTTTAACAGTCGCTTTATAATTATGTTTTTCGAAAATCCCAAACAACGCGGTTGGATCGAGGTGGTGTGCGGTTCGATGTTCTCGGGCAAGACCGAGGAGTTGATCCGTCGTCTGCGTCGCGCCGAATTCGCCAACCAAAAGGTCGAGATATTCAAGCCGAGCGTCGACGTTCGCTATTCGCGTGAGGAGGTGGTGTCGCACGAGGGACACTCCATACGCTCCACGCCCGTCGACTCGCCTCAAACCATCCTGCTGCTTAGCGGCGGCGTGGATGTGGTGGGGATCGACGAGGCGCAATTCTTCGACGACGGCATCGTGGACGTGTGCCGCCGCCTCGCGTCGCAGGGCGTGAGGGTCATAGTCGCGGGACTCGACATGGACTATGCCGGCAAACCTTTTCGGACCCATGCCCGCGTTGATGGCCACGGCCGAATATGTGACCAAGGTGCACGCCGTCTGCATGCGTTGCGGCGATCCTGCCAACCATTCGCACCGCCTGAACGGCGGCGACGGTCTGGTGGTGCTGGGCGAGAAGGATGCTTACGAGCCGCTGTGCCGCCACTGCTTCGAGAGGGCCGTGGCGGAGCGGCGCAAGGAGTGACGACCCGTTACTCGCTCCAGCGGGCGGAGGCGACCGAACGCGCGGGCAGCACGAGGTCGAACGTGCGTTTCGGCCCGACCACGGCTATGGTTCGTTCCGTTTCGGTGCGGTTCACGCCCACGGCGGCGAAGGAGCCGTCGGGATTGACGAACGCGACCATCTCCACGCCGCGCGGCAGCTGTCGGTCGCTCTCGATGCGCGCGGCGTCGGGATCGATCACCTTCGAGCAGTGGGCTATGTCGTAATAGTGGCTCTTGCGCAGGAGCGAATCGTACGAGTAGTCGGCGGTCGAGATCTCTATCGCGCCGTAGCACGTGCGGCATCCCTTGGGGCGGTTGGGCGCGCCCTTGTCGTCGAGTACCAGATTCCACAGCGTCACGCCGCGTCCGCCGCGGTCGAGAGTTCCGATGAATATCGACGCGAAATCCTCCACGACGCACTTTCCGAAATCGTAATTCCATGTTCCGATCGAAGCCTCGGTGAAGAAGATCTCCTTGTCGGGGTAGGCCTCGCGCACGCCGTCGAGAGTCGAGGGGCGGCCTCCGTAATTGTGCCATGCCGTGCCCGCAACGTACTTCGCGGCCTCGGGGTCGGCGAGGATGCGCAACGGATAGTCCCGCTCGGCGGCTATGTCGTCGTAATTGTAGTTGTGGTCGAAAAGCCATATCTTGGTGTCGATGCCGTCGGCGGCGAACTGCGGACCCAAGTGGTCGCGGATGAAGTCGCGCTGCTGCTCCCATCCCATGTAGAGCGACATCGAGTTGCCGCGGTTGAGAGGTTCGTTCTGCACCGTGACGGCGTAAATCGGAATGCCCTCCGACTCCATCTCGCCGATCCAGCGCACGAAATACTCGGCGTAATCGTCGTAATACTTCGGGTTCAGACGGCCGTCGGTCCAACTGTCCAGCGGTTCGTCGTTGTCGTAACCTATCTTCATCCACTTGGGGCACGACCACGGCGAACCCACGATGCGCACCTTGGGATTGATCTCCAGAATGCGGCGCAGCACGGGCAGCAGGTCGCGACGGTCGTATTCGTGCAGTTCGAAGAACTCGATGCCTTCGCGGTCGCAGCATGTGTATTCGTCCAACGAGAAGTCCGAGGCTCCGATCGAGACGCGGATGAAACTGAAGTTCATACGCTCGGGCGAGAAACACTCCTGCAAAAGCCGTTCGCGGTCTTCGTCGGTCATCTTCAGCAGATTGTAGCATGTCGACCCCGTTATCGCCGCGCCGAAGCCGTAAACGGGCTGCAACCTCTTTTCGGGGTGCAGCACCATACGTTCTTTCGTCGGCTCGGCATCCGTCGTCGTCCGAAGCTCGGCTTCGATGTGTTCGAATAGTTTGTCGCCCGAGGCGGTGGTGGTGTATACGTCGGCGCGGCCGCCGCAGGCGGCGAGCAGCAAAGCGCCGAGACCCGAGAGTACGGGCGCGAGCAGAGCGGATTTGTTCATAGGTATGTAGTTTTTAGTCTTACAGTGCGGCGCGGACGCAGCCTGCGGAGCGCGCGAGTGAGCGAATGCGAACGACAGCGGGCCTCCGCGGGGGGAGGCTGCGGCCCGCGCGGCTCTGCGAGCCGCCTTTACTCCTCGTCCTTTTCGGCCTCGGGGCGCGGAACGTCGCACGCTTTCTCCAGCCCGCGCTCGGCGGCGAGACGCTCCATGAGCGAATAGGCCTCGTCGTAATCGTTGCGGATCTCGCCGTCGAGGATGGCGTTCTTTATCCGCTCCTTGATCTCGCCTATGGCGCTGCACGGCGCGAGGCCGTAACAACGCATTATTATGTCGCCCGTGATGGGCGGCTGGAAGTTGCGCACGCGGTCGCGCTCCTCCAGATCTTTCATCTTACGGCGCACCAGCTCGAAATTGGCCAGATAACGTTTCACCTTGGCGTCGATGCCCGAGGTTATGTCGGCCTCGCACAACGTCATCAAGGCCTCCACGTCGTCGCCCGCCTCGAAGAGCAGACGCCTCACCGCCGAGTCGGTCACCATATCCTCCGAGAGGATTATCGGACGCAGATGCAGATAGACCAGCTTGCGCACGAACTTCATGTGCTCGTTCATCGGCAGCTTCAGCCGACGGAATATCTCGGGCACCATCTTCGAGCCGAGTACCTCGTGTTGGTGGAAGGTCCACCCCACGCGCTTGTCGTAAGCCTTGGTGAGGGGTTTGGCTATGTCGTGCAGCACGGCGGCCCAGCGCAGCCACAGGTCGTCGCTCTTGCGCGCCACGTTGTCCAGCACCTTGAGCGTATGTCGGAAATTATCCTTGTGAGCGTGGATCCCCACCCGCTCCACGCCGCCGAGGCGGTGCAGCTCGGGGAAAATCAACTCCAGCAATCCCGTCATTTCGAGCAGGTCGAAACCTATCGATGGCACGGGCGAGAGCACTATCTTGTTCAGCTCGGTGGCGATGCGCTCGCGCGACACTATCTTTATGCGCTCCTTGTTGCGCGCTATGGCCTCGAACGTCTCGGGCTCTATGTCGAAACCCAGTTGCGAGGCGAAGCGCACGGCGCGCATCATTCGCAGCGGATCGTCCGAAAAGGTTATGTCGGGGTCGCTCGGGGTGCGGATGATGCAATCCTCCAAGTCGTACATCCCCTCGAACGGATCGACCAGCTCGCCGAAGCGGTCGCCGTTGAGGCTCCACGCCATCGCGTTGATCGTGAAGTCGCGCCGCCGCTGGTCGTCCTCCAGAGTCCCGGGTTCGACGGTCGGTTTGCGCGAGTCGCGCGAGTAGGATTCGCGGCGCGCCCCGACGAACTCCACCTCGGCGCCGAAGGCACGCACCATCGCGGTGCCGAAAGTTCGGAACACCGATACTTTCGATTTCATCTCGCGTCCCAGAGCCTCGGCCACGTCGATGCCGCTGCCGACCACCACTACGTCGATGTCCGTCGAGGGGCGGCGCAGGTAGTGGTCGCGCACGTAACCGCCCACGACGTAGGCTTCGACGCCCATGTCGTCGACGATGCGCGATATCTTGCGGAATACGGGATTCGAGAGCGGCGAAACTTCTTCTTTCATCGGGTGCGTTGTTGTTCCGCCGTCGGCCGAGAGGGGCGCGCGACGGCGGAGGGTGATTATTTCTCGGGCGCGAGGCAGCGGCGATAGAGCCGCACCGTGTTTTCGAGTCCGAAGTAGAGCGCGTCGGCGATGAGGGCGTGTCCGATCGACACCTCGTCGCACCAAGGTATGCGCTCTGCGAAATATGCCAGATTGGCGAGGCTGAGATCGTGTCCGCCGTTGAGTCCGAGACCCGCGCGGCGCGCAGCCTCGGCCGCCTCGACGTAGGGCGCTATCGCCTTGTCGCGTCGGCCTCGTACCCCGCGGCGTATGCTTCGGTATAGAGCTCCACGCGCTGCGCCTCGCACTCCTTGGCCCCTCGACCATCTCGGCGACGGGGTCGACGAATATCGAGGTGCGGATGCCCGCGTCGTTGAAGCGGCGGCATATCGAGGCGAGGAATTCGCGGTTGCGCAGGGTATCCCAACCCGCGTTCGAGGTGATGGCGTCGGGCGCGTCGGGCACCAGCGTCACCTGCGCGGGGCGGACCTCCAGCACCAGATCGACGAAACTCGGGATCGGGTTGCCCTCGATGTTGAGTTCGGTGGAGATCGCGGCCTTCAGATCGCGCACGTCGGAGTAGCGGATGTGGCGCGCGTCGGGACGGGGATGCACCGTGATGCCCTCGCCGCCGAAACGTTCGATGTCGAGCGCGGTGCGTACAACATCGGGCACATTGCCGCCGCGCGAATTGCGCAGAACGGCAATCTTGTTGATGTTTACACTCAGTTTTGTCATAAAATACCTATATTTGCATTTGCAAAGTTATTCTTTTTTTTCGACCCGAGGATGAAAATCATACTTTTTTCCCGCTCTCAGGTGGCCCACGCCGCCGCCGACATCGAACGGCTTTTCGACGCCATCGGGCGGCACTCTTTCGATTACGCCATAAACCGCGAGTTCGCCGAGGCGGTGGAGAGCCGTTTCGGGCGCGCGATCGATCCCGCCGCCGTTTACGACGGCTCCACGGGGCGTCAGCCCGCGAGAGCGTCATGGTGTGTTGCGGCGGCGACGGCACGCTGCTGGAGGGAATCCATCGCCTGAGCGACAAGTCGATCCCCGTGGCGGGCATAAACTTCGGCCACCTCGGATTCCTCACCTCGGCCACGCGCGAGGGCGTGGACGACTTGTTCGACGATATAGCCTACGGGCGTCTGGCCACGCAGCCGCGGTCGCTGCTCGAGGTGCGCGGCGTGAGCGAGGCAGGGCATGCCCTGCTCGCCCTGAACGAGGTGGCGGCGCAGCGTCTGGAGGCGACGATGATAAAGGTCGAAGCGGTGGTCGACGGCCAGACCGTGGCGCAGTATAACGGCGACGGCGTGATAGTGTCCACTCCGACGGGCTCCACGGCCTACTCGCTCAGCGCGGGAGGTCCCATCGTCGCGCCCGAGTGCGCATGCCTGCTGCTCACGCCGCTGGCGCCGCACAACTTCGGCATGCGTCCCGTGGTGGTGCCCGACACGGCGCGCATCGTACTTACGATACACGCCCGCCGCGGCGAGGCGATGCTGTCGGTCGACAACCGCACGTATCGCATCAGCGACGGCGACAGGATCGAGATATCGCGCGCCTCGGAGCGCATTTTATTGGCCGTGCCGCACAATATATCGTTTTACGAGACGTTACATAGTAAAATGATGTGGGATGCCGACATCCGCAACAGATAGCCGGCCGCACGGCCTCGTCGTGCGACACCCGACAAAGACCCATTTATGGATAAAAACGTGAAATTCTTTTAATTTCCGAGTAAAATTGTCTACATTTGCAGGTTATATGAACGAACCTAACAAAATACCCGTGCACATAGCCGTCATTATGGACGGCAACGGACGCTGGGCGCGCCTGCGCGGCAAGGAGCGTTACGAGGGCCATCTGGCAGGGATGGACGCTCTGCGCGAGACCGTGAAGAACGCCGCCGATTACGGCGTGAAGTACCTTACCGTATATGCCTTTTCGACCGAGAACTGGGGTCGTCCGCAGCAGGAGGTGGACGCCTTGATGGATCTCATGTGCAAAGGCGTCGAGATGGAGACTCCGCAGCTCATGGAGCAAGGGGTGAGGGTTTTGGTCATAGGCGACCGCAGCCGTTTTTCCGACAAGGTGCGCGCGGCGCTCGACCGCATCGAGGAGCAGACGGGCCGCGGCGAGCGTATGACTCTCGCTTTGGCGCTCAACTATTCGTCGCGCAGCGAACTCACGGCGGCGGCGCGGATATTGGCGCGGCGCGTGGCGGCGGGCGAAATCGCGGCTGCCGAGATCACGGAGCAGACCATTGCCGAGACGCTCTTCACTTCGGCGATGCCCGATCCCGATCTGGTGATCCGCACCAGCGGCGAGTGTCGGTTGAGCAACTTCATGCTGTGGCAGGCATCCTATTCGGAGTTGTATTTCACTGAGACGCTGTGGCCCGACTTCGGCAAGGAGGAGTTCCTGAAGGCGATGGAGGCGTATGCCGCCCGCGACAGACGATACGGGCTGGTGAAGTGACGCCGCCCGCGACATTGTATATGAAACCGAAATATTTGTTGATATTAAATGAGATACGCAGTTAAAACACTCGTCGCATCGGCGGCGTTGCTCATGACGGCGCTCGTGTCGTCGGCTCAGACGGCGGATACGCTCGGCATGGCGAACGGAGCCGCGGCGCAGACCGACGCGTCGCGTCGGGAGGAGCGGGAGATATCGGAGCCGCAGCGGGACACGTTGCCCCCGTTCGATGAAAAATCGCCCATGTTGCGGTCGAACGCGGCCGCCAAACTATATCGCATCCGCAAGATAAACGTTCGCGGAATAGAGTATCTGGATCCCACCCTCGTAAGTTCGTCGGCGGGTCTCATTGCGGGCGACAGCATATATCTGCCCAGCAACTACATCTCGAACGCCATCACGCGTCTGTGGAGCCAGCGTCGTTTCGCCGACGTGAAGATCGGCGCCACGATCGAGGGCGACAGCGTCGATCTGGAGGTCTTTCTGAAAGAGCGTCCGCGCGTGAGCAACTGGATGATCGTGGGCGACGGCATCGGCCGCAGCAAGCAGAAGGATCTGATCGAGCAGCTCAAGCTCAAGCGCAATACCGAACTCTCGGACTACGTTATCGACAAGAACGAGAAACTCATCAAGAAGCACTTCATCGACAAGGGATTCCGCAACGTGCGTGTCACTACGATCATCGAGAACGACTCGGTGTTCGACAACATGGCCAACGTCACGTTCCGCGTCGACCGCAACCCCAAGGTGAAGATCGGCGAGATAACCTTCTCGGGCAACGACCGTTTCTCGGACAAGCGTCTGCGCAAGACGTTCAAGAAGACACACAAGAAGTCGATCAACTTTTTCCGCAGCGCCAAGCTCAACGAGAAAGATTTCGACGAGGACAAGGATCTGCTGGTGGACTTCTACAACTCGCGCGGCTACCGCAACGCCACCATACTTTCGGATTCGATATACGACATGGGGCCCGACCGCATCGGCATACACATCGATCTGTCGGAGGGCGAGAAATTCTATATACGCGACGTAAAGTGGATCGGCAACTCGGTCTACAAGACCGAGGATCTGCAACGCATGTTCGGCGTCAAGACGGGCGACACCTATGATAAGAAGTCGATGCACAAGCGTCTGGGCGTGGGCCGCGAGATGAACCCCGACGAGCAGTCGGTGGCCAGCCTTTACCAGAACAACGGCTATCTCATGTCGCAAATCGAACCCTCGGAGATCGTGGTGGGCAAGGACTCCATCGATCTCGAAATAAAGGTGTTCGAAGGCAAGCCTTTCACCGTGAACGAGGTCGGAATCTCGGGCAACAGCCGCGTCGACGACGAGGTTATCCGCCGCGAGCTGTACGTATATCCGGGTATGCTTTACGACCGCTCGCTGCTGATGCAGACCCTGCGCCAGCTCATGAGCATGGGCCACTTCGATGCCGAGCAGTTGCAGCCCGACATCCAGCCCGTGTCGAACGATCTGGTGAACATCAATTTCCCGCTCGTCGAGCAGGCCAGCGACCAGTTCAACGTCGCAGGCGGTTGGGGTTCGGGTTCGTTCGTGGGTTCGGTGGGTATCACGCTCAACAACCTCTCGACGCGCAACCTCTTCAAAAAGGGTAAGTGGACGCCATATCCGATGGGACAGAACCAGAAGTTCCAGATATCGGGACAGACCAACGGTACGTATTACAAGGCTCTGGCCGCCAGCTTCACCGATCCGTGGGTGGGCGGTCACAAACCCAACTCGCTCACTCTGTCGGCCCACTGGTCGGAGCAGAACAACGCCTATTATATATGGCAGTCGGCGACGATGTATTTCCGTTCGCTCGGTTTGGCGGCGGGTCTGGGCAAGCGACTCAAGTGGCCCGATCCCAACTTCACCCTCTACATGGAGGCGCAGTATACGCGTTACGCGCTCAAGAACTGGGACTACTTCATCATGAAGGACGGCGTGGCGAACGAGCTGGCGTTCAAGCTGGCGTTGGCGCGCTCTACCGTCGACCAGCCCATCTACCCGCGCCGCGGATCGGAGTTTTCGGCGATGGTAACCTTCACTCCGCCCTATTCGGCTTGGGACGGCCGCGATTACAGCGACAAGGATATGCCCGACCGCATACGTTACAAGTGGATCGAGTACCACCGCTGGCAGTTGAAAGCCGCTGGTTCCAGCCGCTCACCCGCAACGAGAATCTGGTGTTGATGGCTCACGCCGAGATGGGTTTCCTCGGACATTATAATAAGAACAAACTCTCGCCCTTCGAGCGATTCGAGGTTGGAGGCGACGGTATGAGCGGTTACACGATCTATGGCGTGGACATCATCGGTCTGCGCGGTTACGAGGACGGCGATCTCGACCCCGTCGGCAGCAACTACTCTATGGCGTACAACAAATATACTATGGAGCTGCGTTATCCCGTTATACTTAAGCAGTCGTCGCAGATCTATGTTCTGGGATTCCTCGAGGGAGGTAACGGATTCGCTTCGTGGAAAGAGTTTTCGCCTTTCAAGATCAAGCGTTCGGCGGGTCTGGGCGTAAGGCTCTACCTGCCCATCGTCGGACTCCTCGGACTCGACTGGGGTTGGGGATTCGATGCTCCCGCAAGGTCGAACGTGCGAAGCGGAAGCCAGTTCCACTTCACGATGGGTCAAACATTCTGATGCGATTGGCAGCATATTTGAAAATAAATTCGTATATTTGTATTTAGTAGCAACCTAAAGAAATACGATTATGAAACGATTGATCTTAACGTTGGCTCTCGCATTGGGTGTGGCAGGATTCGCCGCAGCCCAGAATTACATCGTGGTAAACAGCGAAAAAGTATTCAAGTCCATCGACAAATACAACGCTGCAATCGCCGAACTCGACCGGATGGCTAATCAATACCAACAGGACGTGGACGCCAAGTTCGAGGCGGTAGAGTCGCTCTACAACGCTTACATGCAGCGCAAGGCGTCGCTCACGCAGGCGTCGCAGCAGGCCAACGAGGATAACATCCTCAAAAGGGAGAAGGAGGCCGCCGAATTTCAGGAATCGATATTCGGCACCGACGGCACCTTGATGCAGAAGCGTATCGAATTGATACAGCCTATTCAGAAGAGCGTCTTCGACGCAATAAAGGAGTATGCCGAAGCCAACGGTTACGATATGGTGATCGACGTGGCGCAGAATGCCACCATGCTCTACTATTCGCCTAAGGCCGATCACACGCAGGCGATCGTCGATCTGCTGAAGACTCGGAAATAGAAACACAATTACACACGTAAAATATTATGAAAAAAGCATTGAAGCTAACCCTCGCGGTAGTATGCGTGATGTTCTCGACATCACTCTTCGCACAAAAGTTCGGTCGAATCAACACGCAGGAGATCATTACGAACATGAACGAGTTCAAGGATGCCCAGACTCAGATTCAGGACTTCGCAAAGGACTTGGACGCGCAGTTGGAGACCATTCAGGTAGAGTTCAATAACAAATTGCAGGAGTACCAGAAGGCCGAAGGCACCATGACCGAGGCTGTGATGCAGCTCAAGCAGAAGGAGCTGACCGATCTGCAAACCCGTTACGAGCAGTTCCAGCAGGTGGCCGCTCAGGACATCCAGAAGAAGCAGATGGAGCTTTTGGAGCCTATCCGCAAGAAGGCTGTCGACGCTATCAACGAGGTGGCCAAGGCGGGCGGATACATCGTGGTGTTCGATATGATGGGCAACTCGCTGGCCTACATCGACGAGTCGGCTACGACCGACATCAGCGGCGAAGTAAAGGCCAAGCTGGGTGTACAGTAATTAGGCTCGAAGCATAGATTTCGCCCCGCGCATGACTTGCTGCGGGGGCGAATTGTTTTTGCAGGGGAGCTCGTCGTTGTCGCGGAATAAATTTTTAGATGGGCCGAAAACTTTTTCTCGTCAGAACTCCTCGGGCGAACGCAGACATATACGGCGGCCGTCGGCGGGGTGGTCGAACTCGATGGATTCGGCATGCAGACACAATCTCGCGCCGCCCGCGCCATAGATGTCGTCGCCTACGATCGGAGCGTTCAATCCGCCGACGTGCGCCGCATGCACGCGCAGCTGGTGCGTGCGCCCCGTCAAAGGATAGAATCTCACGCGTGTTCGCGCACCCTCGTATCCGACGACCTCGTAACGGGTGACCGCGCTGCGACCGTCGGGGGCGACCATCTGCCGCGGACGGTGGTCGTAATCGAGTTTCAGAGGCAGCGAGATCTCGCCGCTCGGCCGCGCGACATGTCCGTCGAGCAACGCGATGTAGCTCTTTTTTATGGAGTGGCGGATGAACTGCGCCTGCAAAGCCTTGTGCGCCTCTTTGTTCTTGGCCAGAAGCAGCAATCCCGAGGTGGCTTGGTCGAGCCTGTGTACCGTGACGGGCCCCGCGATGTCGGGATAGCGTTCGCGCGCCCACTCCTCCGCCGAGCGCACGCCCGATCGCCCCTCGACGGAGAGCATCCCGCTCGGCTTGTCGATCGCTACCATGTCGGCGTCCTCCCACACGATCCGCGGCTCGGGAGGCTCGATGCCGAGCAGCGGGTTCGGCTCCACCTCCAGCCCTTCGAGCATGTGCAGCAGAATAGGTTTGCATTTGCCGTTGCAGGCGGGATAGTAGTTGCCGTGGCGACGCACCTCGCCTTTCGGCGACTCGCCCCACCAGAACTCCGCCATCGCCAACGGTCGCAGACCGTGCAGATAGGCGTATTGCAGGAGCTTGGGCGCGGCGCACTCGCCTGCCCCCGCGGGCGGTATGCGCTGCGGCGTCGCGGCGAAAAGATCGCACAAATCGCGCTCCTCGCCGCGGGCGTTGAGCATGCGGAAGCGGCTGAAGATACGCATCTGCAACTCGGCGGAGCGGCGGCGACGCTCTTCGCGGAGCGCCTCGACCTCGCGATCGTGTTCGGCGAGACGGGCGCGCGCCTGCTCGACGAGCGTTTTATGGCGATGCTTGAGTCTCTGCAAATCGGCGTTTTCGCGTTGGCTTTCGAGGACGAGGGCGGCTTCGTCCGCCCCTTCGTCCCGACGCGCGGCGCGGGATTGTTTCGAGAGCCTCATGCTCCGTTTCATCGCGGCGAGTTCGCTTTCGGCGTCGCGTACGGCATTGTCGAACGCAGCTTGTGCGGCTCGACGCTCCTCGCTCCGCCCGAGCTCCTCCACGCGGCGGTTTATGAGGGATATGGCGGCCTCCTCGCGACGAAAAAAATCGTCGGGGCGCAGCATGTCGTAAACGGGCGGTACGAAGTAGTCGTGTCGGTTGACGCCGCCGAGGTTTCCCGAGAATGCGGCCAGAAAGCCCGGACGTCCGTCGGCGTCGCACACCGCGAGCACTCCGAACATCTTGCCGCGGCTCAACTCGTCGCGCCACTCGTCGCGCGCGGCGACGTAACGCCGCACCTGTTCGGCGGCCAATCGGCTCAGCGTGTGAGGCGTATAGGCAAAAGGCCACGTGAATAAGCGGGGCAACGGAATCCCGTCGACGGGAAGTTCGAAACGGTGAAGCATTCGTATGGGTTTTGTCTGCAAAATTAACCATTCGGACGAAAAAATCGGCAGTTCGGGATCCGTTTTGCCGCGTGGCACGGAAATTATGCGTTATTCCGCAAAAAAGATCGGATTATGATTAGGAATGGTTTGATAGCAGGCATGTTCGTCGGATGTTGCGGAACGTTTCAAGCCGTGGCTTGCACGGGCATCGCACTCACGGCGGCCGACGGCAGTTATGTGCAGTCGCGCACGATCGAGTGGTCGCTCGGCGAACTGGACTGCGAATATGTAGTGATCCGCGCGGCGAGCAGCTCTTTTCGTTCACTCCCACGGGCGAGAAGGGATTGCGCTACTCGGCGAAATACGGATTGGTCGGGCTGTCGGTCGCGCGTTCGGAGTTTATAGCCGAGGGTATAAACGAGGCGGGACTATCGGCGGGACTCTTTTTCTTTCCCCGATACGGCGGCTACGAAAGTTACGATCCGTCGCAGAACGACCGCACCTTGGGCGACTTGCAGGCGGTGACTTGGATACTGTCGCAATTCGCCACCATCGACGAGCTCAAGGCTGGTCTGTCGTCGGTGCGGATCGTGGCGCTTACCGAGATGTCGGTAGTGCATTGGCGTATCGGCGAGCCGTCGGGACGTCAGGTCGTGCTGGAGATCGTGGGCGGCGTGCCGCATTTTTACGAGAACGAGGTGGGCGTGCTGACCAACGCTCCCGGGTTCGAGTGGCACCTGACGAATCTCAATAACTATGTGAATCTTCGTTCGGGCGACGCCCCCGCGCAGCGGCTCGGCGGAATCGAATTGTACCCCTTCGGCGGCAATTCGGGATTCCTCGGCATCCCGGGCGACGACACGCCGCCTTCGCGTTTCGTACGCGCGGCGTTTTATCGCGCGACGGCGCCAAGCGCGCCACAGCCTTCGAGACGGTGCAACAGTGTTTCCACCTGCTCAACAACTTCGACGTGCCCGTCGGTATCGAGCACCCCTTGGCGAGAGTCCCGACATACGAGCGCGACGCAATGGACTTCGGCCATCGATCTCACCAACCGCAAGGTATATTACAAGACGGCCTACAACAATTCGATACGTTGCATCGACCTGAACGGCATCGACTTCGCGAAGGTCGGCTATCAATCGCATCCGCTCGACGAGGTGCGGGAACAACCCGTGGTGTCGATCGAGATAGAGTAAACGACGACGGGACCGCATCGAACTGCGGTCCCGTCGTCGTTTCGGTCGATATTTCAATATCGCTTTGCGATATCGGCAGTCCGTCGCCGACGGCAAACTGCCAAAACAATCGTCTTATCCCATATATCCCTTTATGTAGTGGTGGTGCGAACCCCAACGCTCGAAAGCGGCGCGGTCCAGCTCCTCGCGGGCCGAGGGGTGCGCGATCGATATGAGCAGACGCGCGCGCTCCTGCATGCTCTTGCCATAGAGATCCACGGCGCCGTACTCGGTGACGATCCAGTGAGCGTGGAAACGGGTCGTTACCACGCCCGCGCCGTCGAGCAGCGTGGGACAGATCTTCGATACGCCCTTGTTGGTCATCGACGGCATGGCTATGATGGCCTTGCCCTCCTTGGCGAGCGACGCTCCGTAAACGAAGTCGATCTGGCCGCCCGCGCCCGACCAGAACTTGGTGCCCAGCGAGTCGGCGCACACCTGACCCGTGAGGTCGATCTGCAAAGCCGAGTTGATGGCCGTCATGCGGTCGTTTTTCGACATGATGTAGGGGTCGTTGGTGTAACCCACGTCCATCATCAACACACCCGGGTTGTCGTCGATGAAGTCGTAAACGCTCTTCGAACCCATGAGGAACGTCGAGACAATCTTGCCCGGGTCGGTAGCCTTGGCCTCGCCGTTGATTACGCCCTTCTCCACCAGCGGCAGCACGCCGTCGGCGAACATCTCGGTGTGGATACCCAGATTCTTGTGGTTGCTCAATTGCGACAGCACGGCGTTGGGGATGGCGCCGATACCCATCTGAAGGGTGGCTCCGTCCTCGATCAGCGCGGCGCAGTTGCGGCCGATGGCGGCGTCGATCTCCGAGATCGGCCCCGGCACGGCCTCGATGAGCGGCGTGTTGTCCTCACGAAGGTGTCGATCTTCGACATGGGGATCATCGCCTGACCGAACGCGCGAGGCACGTTGGGGTTCACTACCGCTATCACGTGGTCGGCGCACTCCACCGCCGCCAGCGTGGCGTCGACCGAGGTGCCCAGCGACACGTATCCGTGCTTGTCGGGCGGGCAGACCTGAATCATGGCCACGTTGCAGGGCACCGCTCCGCAGCGATAGAGCTTCTGCGTCTCGCTCAGGAACACGGGGATGTAGTCGGCATATCCGCTCTGCGTAACCTTGCGGACGTTGGCACCCACGAAGAACGAATCGAGCTGGAATATGCCCTCGAACTTCGGATCGGCATAGGGCGCGGGGCCTCGGTGTGGAGGTGGTGGACATGCACGTTTTTCAACTCGCCTGCCTCACCGCGCGCGCACATCGCCTTGATAAGGCACTGCGGGGCCGAAGCCACCGAGCTCAGATGCACCGTGTCGCCTGACTTGATTACTTTTACGGCCTCTTCCGCCGTGGTGAATTTGATTTGAGTATTCATCACAAGTTTTTGGTTTGTAGTTGTTATGCGTATGTTTTAATTCACTTCTCGTTACACGCGGCGAGCGGCGAAACGCTATTTGCGCTTCACCTCCACCTGCTCGTATCCCTCGATTATGTCGCCCACACGGATATCGTTGTACGATTCGATGTTCAAACCGCAATCCTGACCCACGGTGACCTCCTTTACGTCGTCCTTGAAACGCTTGAGCGATCCGAGTTTGCCCGTATAGATCACGATACCGTCGCGAATCACGCGTATCGGGGTGTTGCGCTGCAACTTGCCCTCGCGCACGACGCAACCCGCACGGTGCCCACCTTCGATATCTTGAATATCTCCAGCACCTCGATCGAGCATACTATCACCTCCTTCATGACGGGTTCGAGCATACCCTCGATAGCGTCCTTGATATCGTTGATGGCATCGTAAATGATCGAGTAGAGGCGGATTTCGATCTCCTCCTTCTCGGCCGTCTTGCGCGCCGCGGCCGACGGACGCACTTGGAAACCGACGATGATGGCGTTCGATGCGGCGGCCAGCAATACGTCCGACTCCGAGATCTGACCCACGGCGGCGTGGATTACGTTCACCTGCACGGTCTCCTTCGAAAGTTTGATGAGCGAACCCGACATCGCCTCCACCGAACCGTCCACGTCGCCCTTGACGATGATGTTCAGCTCCTTGAACGAACCGATGGCTATGCGTCGGCCGATCTCGTCGAGGGTGATGTGCTTCTGGGTCATGATGCCCTGCATGCGCTGCAACTGCTCGCGCTTGTTGGCGATCTCGCGAGCCGAGCGGTCGTCGTCCATCACGTTGAAGTTGTCGCCCGCCTGCGGCGCGCCGTTCAGACCCAGCACCTGCACGGGCGTCGAGGGACCCGCTTCGGCCACCTTCTTTCCGTTCTCGTCGAACATGGCCTTCACGCGGCCCGTGTAGGTTCCCGACAACAGCACGTCGCCCACGCGGAGCGTACCGCTCTGCACCATGATGGTAGCCACGTATCCGCGGCCCTTGTCGAGCGTCGATTCGATCACCGCGCCCTGAGCCTTCTTATGGGGTTGGCTTTCAGGTCGAGCAACTCGGCCTCGAGCAACACCTTTTCGAGCAGCTTGTCGAGATTCATGCCCTTCTTGGCCGAAATATCCTGACTCTGGTACTTGCCGCCCCACTCCTCCACGAGGTAGTTCATCTGAGCCAGCTGCTCCTTGATGTGCTCGGGGTTGGCGTTGGGCTTGTCGATCTTGTTTATGGCGAATACCATCGGCACGCCCGCGGCCTGCGCATGGTTGATGGCCTCCACGGTCTGCGGCATGACACTGTCGTCGGCCGAGACGATGATGATCGCCACGTCGGTGATCTTGGCTCCGCGGCTCGCATGGCGGTGAACGCCTCGTGGCCCGGGGTATCGAGGAAGGTGATCTTCTGTCCGTTGAGATTCACCGAGTAGGCGCCGATGTGCTGGGTGATACCTCCCGCCTCGCCTTCGATGACGTTGGTCTTGCGGATGTTGTCCAGCAACGATGTCTTACCGTGGTCGACGTGACCCATCACCGTCACGATGGGCGGACGCGGCAGCAGATCCTCCTCGCTGTCAGTCTCGGTCTCGATAGCCTCCTGAATATCCACCGACACGAACTCGGTCTTGAAGCCGAACTCCTCGGCCACGACCACCAGAGCCTCGGCGTCGAGTCGCTGGTTGATCGACACCATGAGTCCCAAGTTCATGCAGGCCGATATGACCTCCATCGGCGACACGTTCATCATGGTAGCCAGCTCGCTCACGGTGACGAACTCGGTGACCTTCAGCACCGAACGCTCCTGCTGCTCGCGCTCCAGCTCCTCGCTCATCTTCTCGCGTATCTCCTCGCGCTTCTCCTTGCGGTATTTCGCGCCCTTGTTCTTGGCGCCCTTCGAGGTGAGGCGGGCCAGCGTATCCTTTATCTGCTTTGCTACCTCCTCGTCGCTCACTTCGGGACGAACCACGGGCTTGGGTTGATGTTTCTGCTTGTTCTTGCTGCGACGTCCCTCGCCCGCCTTGGGCTGGTTCGAGGCGTTGGGCGCGTTCTTCGCGCCGCCCTGACCCGAACGGTTCGACTGTCGGTCGCCGCCCTTGTTGGCCTTGTTGACATCCACTTTCTCCTTGTCGAGACGCTTGCGCTTGTGCTTGCCGCCCGGGACCATGCCCGACACGTCCATCGTGCCGAGGATCTGCGGACCGGCCAACTGCATGTGGTTGGGACGGAATATGTTGTCCTCCTTCTTGGCTTCTCCGCCTCCGCGGGAGCCGCGGCAGGCTCTTTCTCGGCGGGAGCTGCGGGCGCGGGGGCAGGTTTCGGAGCCTCGGCCGCGGGCTTCTCGGGCGCCGCCGCGGGCTGAGCTTTCACCTCGGCCGCGGGAGCGGGCGTCTCGGCCTTAGGCTCTGCGGCGGGAGCCTGCGCCGATTTCGGCTGCTCGGGCTCGGGACGCTGCGGGGCCTCCTCCTTTTTGGGCTCCTCTTTTTTCTTGGGGTTCAAGTCGATCTTGCCAAGGAATTTGGGACGCGGAATCTCGTCTTTCACGTTTATGACGTTGCTCTTGATTATCACCTCCTGTTCGTCGCCACTCTTTTCGGCCTTCTTGGCCTCGTCGAGCGATACGGTCGCCTGCTTGAGCGATATGCGTTCGCGTATGTTGTCGCGCTCGTTTCCGGTGATGGTGCGGTTCGAGCCGAACTCCTTCTCAAGGATGTCGTACACCTCGGGACTTACCGGCGAATTGGGCGATCCGTCGATGTTCACGCCCTTCTTGAGCAGGTAGTCCATGATGGTGTTAAGTCCCACCTTGAACTCCTTTGCCACCTGAATGAGCCTTATTTTTCTGTTATTGGTCATATTTTGTCCTCCGTTTCTTAAATCTCGTTAAATTCTCTACTCGAACTCGGCCTTCAGGATCTCCACGACCTTCTGCGCCTGCTCCGTTTCGAGGTCCGCGCGCGTGGCGATCTCATCCACCGACAATTCGAGAACGCTCTTGGCGGTGTCGCAACCCGCGTTCTTCAGGGCCTCGATGATCCAAGGCTCGATCTCGTCCGCGAACTCGGTCAGAGCCACGTCCTCCTCCTCGATCTCGCGGTATACGTCGATGTCGTAACCCGTGAGCATCTTCGAGAGACGGATGTTCAAACCGCCCTTACCGATAGCCAGCGACACCTGATCGGGCTTGAGATATACCGAAGCGGTCTTGCGCTCCTCGTCGATGGTGATGCTCGAAACCTTGGCGGGGTTGAGCGAACGCTGGATCATGAGTTGCGGGTTCGAGGTGTAGTTCACCACGTCGATATTCTCGTTGCGAAGCTCCTTCACGATGGTGTAGATTCGCGAACCCTTCATGCCGACGCAAGCTCCCACGGGGTCGATGCGGTCGTCGTACGACTCCACGGCAACCTTGGCTCTCTCGCCCGGGATGCGCACGATGCTCTTGATGGTTATCAGTCCGTCGAAGATCTCGGGCACCTCCTGCTCGAACAGACGCTCGAGGAAGCGGTTGGCCGTGCGCGACAGGATGATGCGCGGCTGGTTGTTGTTCATCTCCACGCTCTTCACGATCGCCTTGATCGTGTCGCCCTTGCGGTAGAAGTCGCTGGGAATCTGCTCGCTCTTGGGGAGGATGAGCTCATTCTCCTCGTCGTCGAGAATCAGCACCTCGCGCTTCCACACCTGATACACCTCGCCCGTGATTATCTCGCCCACCTTCTCCGAATACTTCTCGTAGAGGTTGGCCTTCTCCAGATCGAGCAGGCGCGACGCCAGATTCTGACGCAGCGACAGCACGGCGCGGCGGCCGAACTGGTTCATC
>PDYJ01001658.1_pt1 | contig 20765 bp, 14 predicted proteins | sample 1430841 | NCBI WGS metagenome assembly PDYJ01 (sample SAMN07237672, study PRJNA390542) | Gut metagenome, whole genome shotgun sequencing project. | isolation source: fecal pellets | host: Mus musculus | place: USA: New York, NY | collected 2016-10 | reverse complement strand
TAGTGGACATTTTCCACATGTTCAATGCCATTAACGCTATCCCCATTTGTCGATTTACCTTTTTCTTACTTCGTACGGTAAATCGAGTAAAACCAAATAAGCCTTCAAATTACCGAAAATAGGTTCGATCTCATACTTTCTTCTACGATAGATCTTATTTTTTTCAGTATTTGAAAGGTTTGTTTTTACTTTCCCCTTGAAATATTCCCATTGTGATTGATATAGATCTTTCTGACATTTCCTTTTTTGGTCAATGCATTTGGATCTTCTTTACGATCTTCATCGAATTTTTCAGCTTCATATACTTTAAAATTTCGTTTATAACCATATGTATCATGGCGATATGCATAGCGTTTAAAGTTAAAACGAACATTCTTTGGATCTATATAGTAATCATCTTCAGCGTTATAATGCCAATTCATCACTTTGCGCTCATCTGATCTCCAACGTTTGGTTTCTTCCTTTAACATCGTATTATATGGAATAAGGTAATCAAACACTCCGAATTTATCTTCGATAAATTCATAGTTAGGTTCAGATCCATAACCAGCATCAGCAACTATCGGACCTTGGATAACATCTGCATCCATCTTTTCTAAAAATGGGATCAAAGTACGCATATCAGTTGGATTAGTGCGAGGGTGTAGTCCAAAGCAAATTGATTATTAGCAGCGACTTTGGAGATTATAGCCAGGTTTGGTTTGACCATTTTCATTGGATCTTCTTTCATACGCATAAAAGTGGCGTCATTGTCAGTTTTAGAATAGCTGTTTCGCTCGCCAACGATGGCAAACTGTTCAGCATATTTAGAGTTTTTTCTGTTTACGCTCGCGTGTTTGTTTTAAGTATTTCTTGGCCACCCGTCGTTCCTGCTTCGCAGGATTAGGGAGATCTTCTTAGTCTCTTCGACTTTTTCATTCAAATATTCAATTCGTTGTTCCAATCGGGCACATATCTCATCAAGTTGATCAACAGTCAGATCATCAGCAAAATCAATATTGACGATCGATTCTTTGATCTCTTTCAATAACTTTTTAGCTTTTTTGTCGATTTAAATCATCATAGCGAATAGTATTTTTCTTCCAAACAAACGAGTATTTATTTGCGTTAGCAAGAATCTTAGTACCATCAATAAACACAGCCTCATCAATGAGCCATTTTTTCGCAAATATTCTCTAAATTCAGAAAACGAACTTTTTAGCATCATCTCAATAGTATCAGAGACAACAAAGCGAGCAATAGTACGATAAGTAGGTTGGGCTTCCTGAGTCAACCACATGGCAACAACGTTTTCCCGAGCAAAACGTTCGATCTTTCGACAAGAAAAAATACCATAACTATATGCCAAAAGAACTAACTTGAGTAAGACCCGAGGTTCATATTCGAAAGGACGCCCAAAGGTATAAGAGTCATCAAAATCAATAGATTCGACTAAATGGTGTATGTAGTGTGCTTGATTGATTTTTTTTCAGGTTCATAGAAGGTCGCCATGTTCAAACTGAGTTGATTTATGTTATAATTGCTGTGCATGGGTTTATCTCCTTTCTTTTTTGAGGGGGTAGACTATAGGGCATCAGGGGGTTCTGATGTCCTTTTTTATTTATAGTATACAAAAACGGTCGTAAATGAACAATTTTTAAGTCCATTTACGACCGTTTTTTGAAGACTTATGTCACAGCCTCCTTTATTCATATCGCGCTGACTGCATTGTCAAACGCGCTTGTTTACTTTATCAATTGGCCAGATATTTAATAAAAATATCACAACTTGGATCACTAGGCAAGATCGCTTCAGCTTTGATCGCACGATGATAACCTTTGATATATGGTAAAAAGGTCGCAGCAGCCCGTGTAGGATCGGTGCGATCGTTGCAATATTTTTGGTACCTAAAATATTACCACCATTATCGATCGCAATGATCTTACCTAATTTTTGATAGACGATCTGTTGTTCTTTAGCTTTCAAGCTAGCTGGTCCTAACCCCGCCGTTTGCGCTACATATCCCATGATCAAAGGACTTTTGACCGCTAAATAATTTGATTCTTCTGGAATACTTGAACCACTCCAAGAACGATTGGTTTTAACGTCTCGGTACTTGAGCGTCTTCCAGGTGATCGTCTGTTTATCTGCTCGGCAAAGCTGCTGGCCAGCTGTAGTCACAAAGTGCGTCGTCAACGTTGTCTTATTCAACGATTCAGTGACTTCAGCTAGTTCGTATTCGGCGATCGTTTTTTCTTGATCGTCTCTTAATAAGGTCGTGACCTCATTTAAAGTATAGTGCTCATCGTTTTTGGAAAAGATCGTTGGGATCACGAGCACATGACCGTGTGGAATTCTTTGACAAGGTATTTCTCCCAACACATTGCCCCGATCATCACGTATTTCCAAACTTTCTTTTGCTAAAGGTCCCTTGCGATACGGATCGATCACCTTAAATTTACGCTTTGTTCGATGATACATATGCCCAACTAACATCTTGACCTGTTCAAATTCTTGAACTTCATCAGCGACCAAAATCCCACTTGTTACTAATTTTTTTGTCTTGTACGAATACATCGCAACTGGTGTTTTTAGATCACGCGGATCGACAAATTCAAATGTCGTTTGTGCAGTAGTCGCTACTTTTTGGTACTTGACGGCAATACCGTCAGAAAAATTTCTAAAAATTCTAATTCAACCCCTAAAACTAAAAGAGACCACTATAGGTGACTAGATCATCTAAGGTGGTCCCCTCGATAGCTAACTAAAAAGACTTCTATCCCTTGATCATTTCTTTTTAGTTATCAGTCTTTTTTCTCTCTTTGCCAAAATAAAACAAAGAAAAGGCTGCTGTTACTAAACCTAATAAGCTAACTGCTAAAGCTTCACTATCGTTTTCACCCATTTGTGGAAGTGTTGCTTCATTTTTTTCATTAGTTGTGACATCAGTTGTATCATTTACAACTTCTTGCTTAGCTAGCTCAGTGTTTTCACCGCTCGTTTCAGTTTTAGCGCTGGCGGTCATTGTGATCCGCTTAACTGTGATGACCAATACTTGATTTTTTTCTGGTGCAAATGTCACATTTTCAGGGAAGCTATCAGGAGCAGTCAATTCCCAACCATCAGGAAGAACTGGCACTAATTTTACCGTTTCATCCGTATGACCAGTAACGACCTGGGTCTTGATCTGGTTGCCATTTTCGTCTTGATAGGTAATAACTTGCTTACTTGGTCGTGCAACATAGCTGACTTCGATCTCTTGGTCAGCATCAGTTGGCCGAACGTTTCTGGCAGCAATTGTCGTTTGTTTTCTTCCAGCTACTATTGAAGTATAACCTAAATATTGTGGTACGTCATCTTGTGGAAAGACTTTTGTTGCAATTTCATCCCAATCTGGGTAAGAAATTTTACCAGTTACAAGATCTTTTGAGCCATCACGGGTAAAGACAACTGTTTGGACCTTAGTTGTCTTAGTTCCATCTGGCGCATTCACAATGATCATCCGTTTGACTTCTTTTTGGCTATTTACATTACCTGGATCGGCTTTGACAACTTTAGACCCGTGTTTCAAATGAACCGTGTAGACTTGAGCTTCATCTTCAGCATTGAAATGCGGATCACTTTCATTTGCCAACTCATCAGAGACTAGTTCATAGCCTTGAGCTTGATATGCTGTGATCTTATCATCATTTGTATGTTCGATCGCTGCATCGGTCACACCTTGGATAGCTTCTTCAGCTAAAAGCGTTCCATTGATGTCATCCACATATTTAACTAAAGCATGTTGTTCATTTGGTGTGAATTCGACAACTTCTTTTTGGTCAGGTGTGTTGGCGCTAATATTTTCCAAACGGTCGACTTTCGTTTTTGCTGGTGTATAGCCTTTATCCGAAGCTTTAAGTGAAACTGGAACTTCTTCAAAGAAAGTATTTTCTTCTGGGATCCATTCACCTGGCTTCTCTTCACCCGTCACCATATCACGCGTTACATTGCGAGTAAAGTGTGCAGTTTGAACATATGATTCAGCCGCTTCTTTTGGATGGTCGATAATAACTTCACGCTTAATTGTCCGCTCAACTTGAGATTTACGTTTATCATCTTGCTTATATTCAGCTGTTACATCTTTTTGACCATGTTTCAAGTGAACTTCGAAATGTTGCTCTTCAGCTTCAGCATTGTAACTTGGTTTGCCTGCAGTCGCAAAGTCATCGGAGACTAATTCGTAGCCTTTATCCAAGTAACTTTGGACCTTAGCTTTATTGTCATGTTTGATCGGTTCATCCGTTTTACCAGTAACATGGACATCTTCTAATTTCTTACCGGTCGTATCATCGATGTAGTGCACATGCGCTTTTTGCGTGTTGGCATTAAAGTTAACGACCTCACGTTGATCATTTGTAGCGCCAGTGATGTGCGCTAAACGAGCGATCTTCGTTTTTTCAGATGTGTAACCTTTATCCGAAGCTAACGTTGGTACAGTAAATTCTTCAAAGAAGTCAGCATTTTCTGGGAGCCATTCACCAAATGTATCTTGACCTGTTGCCATATCACGGGTTACCTGACGCGTGAAGTGAAGGGCTTGGGTATGGGTCTTATCTGCAGCATGTGGATGCTTGATCGTGATAGTCCTCGTGACTGTATGATCAATTTGATCTTGTTTTTTGACATCGTTTCTATATTCATCTGTCACATCTTGATGCTTATGTTGTACCTTTACGATGATCGGTTCGTTGCCGTCTGCTTTAAAGGTCACTTCTTTTGGTAGAGCTTGATTTGCTACTAATTCATAGTTAGCTGGGACTTCGATATTTGTAGCAAGCGCTTGATCGGTCACTCCTTCTAAAGGCTGACTCTTGATCGCTTTGTCATTATCATCTACATCGATATATTTGATCAACACTTTTTGTGCATTCGCTGTGTAATCGATCGTGATCGATGTATCTTTGTCATCAGCTGTCACTGGGGTGCTCTTTACGGTTGTCTGCCTTGGCGTATAGCCTGGCACTACTGGGACAGTGTAAGCTTCAAATTCTTGTGCTGGACTCCAAGCGCTCCAAGTAATATGACCTGTCATCAGATCTTTATTACCAGTGCGAGTAAAGGTCACTTTTTGTGTTTTATCTTGGTTTGTCCCATCTGGCATGTGAACTGTGATCGTCCGAGTTACTGTTTTCTCTAGCTCAGCTACATTCGTAACTTTTTCTAGTTTATGTTTCAAATGAACTACAAAGACTTGCGGTTCATCTTTGGCATTGAAATGCAGATCACTTTCATTTGCCAACTCATCAAAGACTAGTTCATAGCCTTTAGCCCGATATGTTGCGATCTTCGCATCATTTGTATGCTCGATCGCTGCATCAGTCACACCTTGGATATCTTCTTTATCTAAAAGCGTTCCATTGCTGTCGTCCACATATTTGACTAAAGCATGTTGTTCTAGTGGTATATACTTAACAGCGATTTTTTTGCCATCTTCTTCATCAGGTGTGACTGTTTTAGCAACGACTTTACCATTTTGGATCTCAGCTGGTGTTTCGTCGATCTTATATCCCTTGTGCGCTGGTAAGTCTACTTCCTCAAAGTTAGCAAAATTCCAAGCACTCGTTGGACTGACCTCATCAGTTACTTTGTCACGTGTAACATTTCGCGTCAAAATAGCCGTTTGTGGTACAACTTCTTCTTGTTTAGGATGGTGGATATGGATCTCACGTGTGATCTGCTTAGATTCGATTCCCGCTTGCATACCATGCACTAATTTGACTGTAAATGTCTGTATTTTTGAATCATCATCATCAAAATAGACTCTCAAAAATCCCTGATCTGTAACATCATATTCATAGCCCTTAGCTTTCAAAGCGTGGATCTGTTCAGTTACCTTTTTATGAGAGATCTCAGTATTGTGAGCTCCAGTTTCGATTGTTTCTAAATCGTCGCCTTGAGCATCAGTAATGTACTTTTGAGCGGTCTCATCCCAATACTTGATCTGTGCAACTTGAGTATCTTGACCGTAATTGAGCACTGTATCCTGACCTAGATCACTTGGTTGAATGACTTCACCTTTTACGTGATGGCCTTTGATCGTTGGAGCAACGATCTCTTTGATCTTAGTTGCATCATTAGCAGCATTTTCATAGTCAACAGTCGTTAAAATGTTGCCTTGGCTGTCTTTAGCAATGATCTTGCCCAATTTGTGGTAAATGATTTTTTGTGTAGCATTTTTTGGTTCAGCTTTTTGGCCACTTAACTTCGTCGTTGTTGCATAATAGCCTAAGATCACCGGGCTATTTACTGCAGCATAGCTCTCTTTACTTGGAGAAGTCTGCTTGGTAATTTTGTTTGTATGGATATCGCGCTTAGTCGTCGTTGTCCAAGTGATCGTTTGTGGTTCAGCGGCTTTAAGTTCTTTGCCATTTTCATTAACAAATTCCGTCGTTAAAGTGTAAGTATCTTGAGTTACTTTTGTTTCAATACCACGATAGATATATTTGATCGATCTACTTAGATCGCTAGGAAGATCTTTTGCTTTTACCAAAGTGTATTCAATATTACCTCGAGTAAATTCTTTAGGAACCTTTGGCAAACTTGCCTTAGCCGCATCATTTGCATCATTGACATATTGTTTTTGGTCTAGATAATTGCCATTTTCATCATAAAGCTCAACACTACCTAACTTACGATATTCATATGTGATATCAGTAGTTTGTTGGACGTAAGGATTAGCAATAGTAACGTTCCCATACTTTCTTGTCTCCCCCACTTTCATAGTATATTTATCAGCAGGATATTTAGAATTGTCATAAACATTAACTTCCATAGTACCCTGATCATCTAATTCTTTATATACAACAGTCACACCATCATGGTAATTATTGACTAAAACAACGTCCTTATGGAATTCAGACATCGTTCCTTGACTATTTTTTGCATATAAGAATTTACCTTTTTCTACCTTGGCATTCTTTGGGATCCCCGTCGTATAGTGTTGCCCTGTTAAACCAGTTTGTGTCTTATAGACTTCACCATTGTTGATCTTGGCTTTTTGTTCAACAACTTGTGGGGTATAAATACTTAGTACTCCATAACCATTGCCGCTAATTTTCTCGATCCCACTATGGCCGCCAACAAATACTGGCGTATAAGGAGTTTCATTTTTAGTATAAAAATGATCGACCGTGATCGTATTTCTAGATCCATCGTTAATAATATGTCCTATATCAAGTTTATTATCTCCATAACGGATAACATACTTCTTTCGCTTAACTTCTGTCGTGTAATTTCCCCAAAGCGACCAGCCACGGTAGGCCGTATAATATTCATACGCATTAAAGCTACCATTATCAGTTAAAACAACATTGCCGTCAGCATCTTTACCACGATCAACGGTAAAGACGATCCCATGTTCTCCATTGGTCGATGCGATCCATTGGAAAACATATTCACTATTTTGGTAGTCGATCTTAAAATCGTCGATCAACGTTTGAAGGTTTGTTCCTGCATAAGAATATTTAGAATAATCAGGATCAGTAACACTAAAACCTCCTTCTTGTTGGTCTTTGGCTTTAGTTGGTGTTGCTGCATAAGCAACTTTACTATCCGTTAGATCAACGTTTGCTTGGGGCTCAGCTTGTTTTTCAACGTTAAATGACTGAGTTTCACTGGCTTCATCTTCAGTAGCTGGTGTAACCGTTTGATTTTCAGGGCTAGTTGGTGCTTCACTAGTTTCTTTAGCAGTTACCGTTTGCGTTGGAGCTTGTTCTTTGACATCTTTAGTAACTTGAGCCTTAGCGTCAGCTACTGGTGTGGTCTTAGCTTCTTTAGCTTGAGTTTCAGTACCTGAAGTTAACTCAACTTCTTTAGTTGGTACACTTGAACTTTCTGTCGTCGTCTCGGTCTTTAAGTGATCTTTAGTTGTTGTTGTCGCTTCATCAGCTGATACTCCACTAAAACCAGCAAAAGTAAAACCGATCAAGACAGAAGCGATTCCAACACTGATCTTTCTGATCGCAAAGCGTTGTTTCTTTGGTTCTAACTTATGTATTAATAATTTATTATTATTGCGTGATAACAAAACTAAAAATAGACCTCCTCAGTTATTAAAAAGTATAGAAATAGGGGGCGTATACAATAGCTATACTCCTCTACCTAATTTATAAACATTTACTATGGTACAACTAAAGAAATTTATTTTCAGTAATTTTTCGATATAAATATATAGACTATTTTAATTTTATTTTTTAAAATAAAATTTTGCAAAATACATCGAACTAGATAAATATAACTTTTAGACCTTTATACCTAAATTAACCATACTAACCTTATATAAACAGCATTTTAATTTAACGAAAAGCTAATATTTTTCTAAAAAATTGACTATAGTTCCATTTAAAAATGAAACTATAGTCAATGAGCTTTTTAAAGTTCATTACAACGCATGATCGTTAAATGTAGCATAAAATCATTGTATTTATCATCAGCCAGATCACGCCCAACTGCAGTGACTGTCCGCACTGCCAACTCTTCGTTTTGATCATACAGATCTGTGCTATCAACACGTAGATCTAAATCGATGCCTTCTTCAATATGAATGTGTAATTCGGTCTCGTCATAATCACATTGGTAAAAACCACGGATCGGAGGTAAAGCATCTTTGCTCTGACGTTCACCTTCAAATGACACTTTTTGACTTTGAGCATCGCGTAACATCATCTTAACATTAAAGTCTGCCATCGTTGACATTTCTGCAAATACGTAATAGCCACGTGGGATGCTCAACTTAACTATCTTATCGTCTTCCATCAATGCGATCTTATTCATCTTTTCACCCTCCATAAATCCAAAAATAAAGTAATTATCTAAAACCTTTTTAGTGATTTAATTTTATATTTTTTCGTATTTTTTGGTCAATAAAATCACTTTCATTTAGCTTCGACTTAATTCAAACATAACTATTATTATAAAAACATTAAGTTATTTTTTATCCAACTTATACCACAATTAGCAAAAATTACGTCTATAGGGTAAAATATAACTATAAATATGCAGTAAAGGCAGGTAATATTATGGTAACGATCAAACAAATCGCAGAAGAATCTGGCTTTTCACAAGCTACCGTCTCACGCCTCTTAAATGAAGATCCGACCTTATCCGTTTCCCCTGCCACTAAAAATAAGATCCTCACAGTGGCAAATAAGCTCGGCTATGGTAAACGCCAAAATAAATTTCTTATCTCACGTAAGATCGCACTTTTGACCAGTTTCACCGCTGAAGAAGAGCTGCAAGATGTTTATTTTAATACTCTAAAAGAACTTATCCTAAAACAAAGCAAAAATGCCAACTTAGAGATCGATATCTTTCATGATCTTGATCATTTGATCGCTAAGGGGAAAAATTACGAAGGATTCATCGGGATCGGCGCAGATGATCTTTCCTCAGAAAAGCTAGCTAAACTCCACGAAGTCACACCGCTCGGGATCTTTTTAGATATCAATCCTTATCCGGATAAATTTGATTCCGTCCAACCAGACCTCTCCCAAACGATCTTAGATGCCCTCGACTTATTACAACGTGCTGGCAAAAAACGGATCGGCTTTATCGGGGGTGTCGGTTCGATCATGGGGCAACACAACTATCGCCAAGATCCGCGGGCTTTTGCCTTTGAAAATTGGGCTAAGCGCTTAAATATCTTTAATGAAAAAGATTATTTCGTCGGTGGCTCATTTACAACTTCAAATGGTTATGAGCTCGGTAAAAAAGTTATTACTAACTTAGGTACAGATCTCCCCGATGCCTTTATCGTCGCTTCTGACGCTTTGGCGATCGGTGTTTTACAAGCTTTCAATGAGGCTGGGATCCGCTTGCCACAGGATACTGCGATCATCAGTATCAATAACATTGAAGTCTCTCAATACGTTTCACCACCATTGACGACTTATAGCATCGACCAAAAAGAACTCTGTCAGACCGCGATCAATTTATTATGTGATGCCTTGGAACGTCCTGACCGCGCCAAGATCCATGCTTTCGTCAATACCGAATTAGTGATCCGTAAAAGTTTTACTTTATAACCACTAAAAAAATCGCATTCTATCAAGGATGTGATTTTTATTTTACCGTTTTTACGTAATTATTTTAGTAATTTAGTTTACTTATTAAGTAAAAAGTTGTATGATAATTCCTGTAAACGATTACAGCTAGTTTTAGTTATTTGCTTAGCTTTTAGGGGGAACACCAATGGAAAAACATGCATCAAAATCATTTATCTCCAAGTTCTCATTTGCAATGGGCAACTTGGGGCATGCAGCTTTTTACGGCTTACTGAGCAATTGGTTCATCGTCTTTGTTACGGCGGGCTTGTTCAGTGAACTAGCACCCGCGATCGCCAATAAGTTGATCGCTTTGATCACTGGTCTGATCGTGGTGATCCGGATCATTGAGATCTTGATCGATCCACTGTTGGGAAACATCGTGGATAACACTCAAACTAGGTGGGGCAAATTCAAACCTTGGATCATTGCAGGGAATCTAGTCAGTGCTGTGATCTTAGTAATACTTTTTACTGGGATCTTTAACCTAGCCAATGTCAATTGGATCGCCTTTGCCGTATTATTTGTGATCTTGTTTATCACTTTAGATGTCTTTTACTCATTTTCCGATGTCTCTTATTGGGGCATGGTACCAGCTTTGAGTGAAGATAGTAAGGAACGGGGCGTCTACACGGCCCTTGGAACTTTGACCGGTTCGATCGGGTGGAATGGTTTGACCGTCATCGTTGTGCCTGTGGTGACCTATTTTACTTATGTTGCCACCGGAAAACACACGCAAGGTGCCCAAGGTTGGCTAGCATTTGCGATCATCATTTCACTTTTAGCTATCGCCTGTGCATTTATCGTTGCTTGGGGAACTGAAGAAAAAGATAATCTTATCCGTAATGCTGCTAAGCAAAAAACGACGATCAAAGATGTTTTTGTTGGTCTAGCCAAGAACGATCAGATCCTTTGGGCCAGTTTAGCATACTTTATGTTTTCCTTTGCTAACGTGGTCACAAACGGGGTCTTGTATTACTTCTTCAAATTCGTCTTGGGTAAACCAGAGACCTTTAGTTTAGCGGGCTTTATTGCGATCTTAGTCGGTTTTATGACCTCACCTTTATACCCTGTCTTGAATAAGTTCATCCCAAGAAAGTGGCTCTTTTCCTTTGGCCAATGTTGTATGATCACTTCATACCTGATCTTCATCTTTGCCCGTGAAAATATGGCCCTTTTAGTCGTTGGACTCGTCTTATTCAACATTACCTTTGCCCAACTCGTCACAGTCCTCACCTTAACAGATGCGATCGAATACGGGCAGTTAAAGACTGGCGAACGTAACGAAGCCGTCGTATTAGCCGTTCGTCCGATGATCGATAAATTAACAGGGGCCTTTTCAAATGGGATCGTCGGTTATATCGCGATCGCTGCTGGCATGACTGGCTCAGCAACTGCGGCTGACATGACCGCTAAAAATATTCGAACTTTTGAAAGCATGGCCTTTTACATCCCACTTGCTCTAGCGGTCTTAGCTTTGTTGATCTTTTTGACCAAGGTCAACTTGACTGAGAAAAAACACGCTGCGATCGTTGAAGAGCTCAAGGATAAATTAGCTGCTGGCGATGAGACTTTTGGACTTGAAGCTAAACAAGCTCCACTAACTGTCAGTGAGACAACTAATGTCTTAGCCCCAGTCACAGGTTTTGCTAATGCTTTACCAAGCAAAGCTGCACCTGATTTTGATGCAATCGGTTTTGTGATCACTCCTCTTGATACCAAAGTCTACGCGCCATTTGACGGCACAGTCCGCTTTACATTCTCCACTAAACATGCCTTAGGATTGGTGGCCGATAATGGACTAGAAGCCGTCATCCATGTGGGGATCGATACAGTCAAATTGCGTGGTGAAGGTTTTGTCACATATTATACTGACGGTCAAGCCGTCAAAGCTGGTGATCTGTTGTTAGAATTTGATCCAGCTGTGATCAAGGCAGCTGGACTCAGCGATAATGTGATCGTCTTTTTCACACAGCCTAAACGCATCACCAATTTGAAACTCGATATCGAACGTGAAGTGACCCATGGGCAACTGCTTGCTCAGGTCACCATAAAACAAGGTTGACCTTGAACCACTTAAATAGGCGTTCAGGACACACACACCGTGTCCTGAACGCCTATTTTATCGTGCTCCCAAATGCAACTCCTAGAAAATATCAACGCCTCACTAACGATGCATAAAACGCATCTTTAGCGAGACATTGTTATTTTTACGGAGTTGATCGCATTTGTCCGCACTGATTATTGTCGTGCTCCCAAATGCAACTCCTAGAAAATATCAACGCCTCACTAACGATGCATAAAACGCATCCTTAGCGAGACATTGTTATTTTTACGGAGTTGATTGCATTTGTCCGCACTGATTTATTTTGGAGTCTTTTTCTTTTCTACTTTTTTACCCATTTCCATTTCATCGTTGTAGCCCCAGAACCAGGTCACTAAGAAGCTGATGATCAAAGCAGCTGCACTTGAGAATAAGAAAGCATAGAAACTGTTTAACTCAGTTGGATGGGCTGGGTTGAAAAAATGATGGGAAACCGATCAATGAACCTGTAAAGCCAAACATCGAACCATGCATCAGACCTGTAATGAAACCACCCACAGCTGAACCGATCAAACCTGAGATAAAGACTTTACGGTAGCGTAAGTTGATCCCGTAGATCGCTGGTTCTGTTACCCCGCAGAAAGCAGAGATAGCAGCTGCGATCCCTAATGATTTCATGTCATTTTTACGTGACTTGATCGCTACGGCTAAGACAGCGGCACCTTGAGCGACCATAGTAACCGAGATGATCGCATTCAATGAGCTTTCGCCACTAGCCGAGATCTGTTGTGCCACCAAGGGAACAACGCCCCAGTGTAAACCAAAGATAACTAGCAATTGATAGAAACCACCAATGATCAAACCACCAGCCCAGCCAGAAGCATGGACTAACCAGTTGATGAAATCAGCGATCCCGTTAGCTGCACCTTGAATGATCGGACCAGTAACAACTAAAGTGATCACAGAAACAACTAACACAGTGATCAATGGATTAAAGATCATTTGTAGATAGTTTGGTAAAGTCTTCTTCAACCAATCCCCTAACTTCTTAGCCATCCAAGCTGCTAAGATCATCGGGAAGATCGAATATGTGTAGTTTAAGAATTGGAAGTGGAAACCACCGACCGTAAACATATCCTTAAACTCACGGCCCCAGTCAACTAACTGTGGATAGGTCAAGACGCCTCCGATCACAGCTGTTACGATCGGATCACCGCCTAAACGTTTAGCTGCAGCAAAACCAACTAAAACTGGCAAGAAGTAAAAGGCTGAATCGGCGATCGCACTAACTGTGATATAAGCCGTATCCTTAACGTTCAACAAACCACCTAATTGCGGCAAGGTCAATAAAGCTAAGAGCCCTTTGATGATACCAGCCGCAGCGATCACCCCAACTACTGGACTCATCGAGCCTGTGATGACCCCGATCAAATTGCTAAAAGCACGACTCACTGGATTTTTACCATCATCTTGTGTGGTCGTTTCAACAGCTTCACCTTCACCTAAATCTGGTAATTTCTTCATCACTGCATCAAAGACGTTGGTCACCTCATTTCCGATCACGACTTGATATTGACCTGAAGCATGCATCACGTCGATCACACCATCGGTCTCACGTAAAACGTCATCGTTGGCCAGCTTTTCATCTTTCAAATAAAAACGTAAACGAGTAATACAATGGATCAAATTATTGATATTTTCCTTGCCACCAACATTTTCGATGATGATATCAGCTAATGCATCATAGTTACGTTTGCCAGCTTTTTGTTTAGCTTCTTTAACATAAGCTGTTGCGACCGTTTGACCAGCTGTTGCTTCTAATTCTTCAACATCCAGTCCTTCTAACTTATCGGCTGAGTTCGTGATGATCACCATGATCGTAGTTTGAAGACCCGCTAAACGGATATTTTCCAAGGCCATGTTAGCGATCTCTTGTCCTGCTTGAACTTTATCTCCAGTCTTGACCTTTAATTCAAATGGTTCCCCGTGTAGACCAACGGTATCGATCCCCATATGGATCAAGACTTCCAAACCTTCTTTAGTTAAAATACCGATCGCATGTTTAGATTCGGCGATCATCGTGATCTCCCCAGCGACTGGTGCCACGATCTTTTCACCGATCGGTTCAAGTCCAAACCCTTGGCCCATCATCCCTGTCGAAAAGACTTCATCTTGAACTTTATCTAGTGCAATGGCTGCCCCTGCAGCGGGTGCACCTAAGACTACTTTGTTCTTAGCCATTTTATTTCCCTCCATACGTAAAACTAAAAACGTTTTCACTTAACTTCACCGATAACTATACACGTTGTCTATACATGTTGTCAACATTTTTTTGTAACCATTTACAATAACGATAACATAAGCATTTTTTTATTTTGCACATGTACAGACAACTGTGCTAAAATGAAATAAAAAATGACGTTAAGGATGTGAAATTATGGCTTTGAAACACGAAATGATCGCTAATGACCTCGCCGAAAAGATCAAACATCAACAATTTTGTCCCGGCGATTTTTTACCTAGCGAAAAACAATTAAGTGAACTCTACGGGGCTTCACGCGAAACAACGCGTAAAGCCCTCAACCATTTGACAGAATTAGGTTTGATCCAAAAATTAAAAGGCAAAGGGTCATTAGTGCTAGACATTCAAAAGTACACCTTTCCGATCTCAGGGATCACTAGCTTTCAAGAATTGAATCAAGCCTTAGGACTTCACGCAAAAACTAAAGTCTTACGGCAAGAAAAAGTTAAGGCCCCTGAATACTTTGGCAAGACACCGATCACCGCCAAAAAAGCGCTCTTTATCGAACGCCTCCGGATCATTGACGATGCTCCTGCCGTGTTAGATCAAGATTACCTATTAGATCCACCGATCAGTGAACTACCAGCAAAGGTCGCGGCTAATTCGATCTACGCCTATTTAGAAAAACAATTAGGCCTTGAGATCGACTATGCCACAAAGGAGATCACCGTTGAAGAAGTTCCTAAAGATATTGCAAAGCGTTTAGACCTTGGACCAAACGAACCAGCTGTGATCGTGCGAAGCCTTTCTTACCTAAGCGACACTACTTTATTCCAGCTGACAACGTCATATCATCGCCCTGATAAATTCAAATTTATCGATTTTGCCCGCCGAAAGAAATTAAGTACTAACTAGGAGGAAGTTATGAAGACAAAACTTGGTGAAAAAGTTATCTACCAAATCTATCCAAAATCATTTTACGATTCAAATAATGACGGTTTTGGCGACTTACGTGGGATCATCGACAAGATCCCTTATCTAGCTAAACTCAATATCGACATGATCTGGTTCAATCCATTTTACGTCTCACCCCAAAATGATAACGGCTATGATATCGCCGATTACCGCCAGATCGATCCGCGCTTTGGCACAATGGCTGACTTTGAAGAACTAGTTGCCAAACTAAAAGAAGTCAAGATCGACGTTATGTTGGATATGGTCTTGAACCACTGCTCGACTGAACATGAGTGGTTCAAACGTGCACTTGCTGGCGAAGAAAAATACCAAAAATATTTCTATTTGCGTCCAGCTAAAGCAGATGGTTCTTTACCAACTAACTGGCAGTCAAAATTTGGCGGTCCGGCTTGGGCCAAGTTTGGTGACACTGAGCTTTACTATTTGCATCTCTATGATAAGACCCAAGCTGACCTCGATTGGCACAACCCAGATGTACGCAAAGAAGCCCAAGATATCGTAAATTACTGGCGTCAAAAAGGAGTCAAAGGTTTTAGATTCGACGTGCTAAATGTGATCGGAAAAGATGAGATCCTTGTTGACTCCACCGATCCTGTCCAAGAAAAGATGCTTTATACGGATACGCCGATCGTGCACCAATACATCAAAGAACTAAACGAAAATTCCTTTGGGCAAGACGAAACGATCATCACTGTCGGCGAAATGTCTTCCACTAATTTTGCTTCTTCGATCAAGTACTCTGATCCTAAAGAACATGAACTATCCATGGTCTTTACCTTCCATCATTTGAAAGTCGATTACAAAGATGGTGAAAAATGGACCAAGACGCCCTTTGACTTTATGGCACTCAAAAAACATTTAGCTGATTGGCAAACTCAGATGGATCAAGGGGGAGGGTGGAATGCACTCTTTTGGAACAATCACGACCAGCCGTTTGCGCTCAACCGGTTTGGCGATCCCATAAACTATCGGGTCAGATCCGCCCAGATGTTAGCAGCGACGATCCATCTTTTACGTGGCACCCCATACATCTACATGGGTGAAGAACTCGGAATGATCGATCCAACTTACACAACGATCAATGACTATGTTGATATTGAAGCCTTGAATGCGTATGAAAGTCTATTAGCCCAAGGACACAGTGAAAAAGAAGCTTTCGCGATCGTCTTGGCTAAAGCACGCGATAATTCCCGAACACCAATGCACTGGGATGATGGTGAATTTGCTGGGTTCTCCAACGTTGAACCGTGGTTGATGCCAACTGGACAAGACAAGATCAACGTGGAAGCTGAATTAGAAAGCGGTGCGATCTTTAACTTCTATCAAAAACTGATCGCACTTCGCAAACAAGAGCGTTTGATCTCTGAAGGTCACTTCAAATTGCAGCTAGCAGATGATAAACAAGTCTTTGCCTTTGAACGTTATCTAGATGACAGCAACGACAAATTATTAGTCTTAAACAATTTCTACGGCACTAAAACTACAGTCAAGCTAACCGATCTAGCTGGTAAAGCAGGTAAGGTCCTTCTTTCTAATTACGACCGCGACCTAATAAATTGGCCAGACACGATCACACTAAACCCCTACGAAACACTAGCATTTAAGGTGTAAAACAAGACGATCTGCGCCGCATGAATAACCTTTGCATAAAAACATTTAAATTTAGATTAAAAAACTGGTATCAAGATCTTATTTTGCACGATCTTGATACCAGTTTTAATTTTGCGAAATATTTGTCAAAGTCACGGTGCTCAAGCTGGTCAACTGTTTTGCGTTGTAGATTTGTACCTCCCATGTCTGTAGTTTTGTACCTATATGCACTGGGATCGCCTTTGCAAACAGGGTCCCGCTACTGGCTTTGCGTAAGTGTTGTGTGGTAATATTGACACCAACAGCGACCTGTCCTGATGCTAAGTTTTCATTGGCACCAAGAGAAGCTGCTGTTTCTGCAAGGACTGCGTTGATCCCACCATGGACTAGACCATATGGCTGCAGGAGCTTAGCTGTGATCGGCAGTTCGAGTTTCACGTAGTCTTTTTGCAAAATTATCGTCTTTATCCCTAAGTTTTCTAATAAATTCATCAGCTACACCTCGTTTAGCTAAAAAGGAGTTATTTTATGTCAAATATCAAGTGGGAAACCATCAAGCAATATTCCGAGATCTTATTTGAGCGCAATGATAAAGTCGCTAAGATCACGATCAACCGTCCAGAAAAGTTAAATGCTTTTACTCCGGTCACCGTTCAAGAAATGATCGAAGCCTTCAGTATCTGCCGAGATGATAGCACGATCGGTGTGATCATTTTGACTGGCGCTGGCGACAAAGCCTTTTCTTCTGGAGGCGATCAAAGTATCCGTGGCAACGGAGGCTATGTTGGTCCAGACAAGATCGCTCGCTTGAATGTTTTAGATCTTCAACATCTAATTCGTATTATACCAAAACCTGTGATCGCAATGGTCAAAGGTTGGTCTGTTGGCGGTGGCAATGTTTTGCAACTCGTCTGTGACTTAACGATCGCTGCTGATAATGCAAAATTTGGTCAAACTGGTCCTAAAGTCGGTAGTTTCGATGCCGGTTACGGTTCTGGGTATCTTGCCCGCGTTATCGGACATAAGCGCGCTAAAGAAGTTTGGTTCTTAAATCACTTCTATAACGCTAAAGAAGCTTATCAAATGAATTGGATCAACAAAGTCGTGCCCCTAGACGATGTCGAAACTGAAACTATGGCTTGGGCTCACGAATTACTTGAAAAGTCGCCAACTGCGCTTCGCTTTATCAAAGCAGCCATGAACGCTGATACGGATGGGCTAGCCGGCTTACAACAATTTGCTGGCGATGCCACGATGCTCTTTTACACTACTGACGAAGGCAAAGAAGGTCGTGATGCCTTTAATCAAAAGCGTAAACCAGATTTCGATCAGTTTCCAAAATTCCCTTGATGCAAACGCAAAATTGGCTCTTAAAACAAGCGAGTTTAAAACCAAATACCCCAGCGGTCATCACGGAAAAACAAAGTCTGACTTTTGCCCAATTAGCCAAACTCGCTGCTAAAAAGGCCGGTCAGATCGCCCAGCTGACCCAAAAAAGGCGTGTCGGTCTTTTGGGTGATAACTCGCTAACGACCTATGTTTTAGCGCTCGCATTATTATTTTCGAAAAAAAACGATCGTCTGGCTCAATTTTCGCTTATCAACTACCGAACTGTTAGCACAGGTAAACGATAGTCAACTTGATCTGTGTTTAGTCACTGATGAGCTATGGCGATCCGAATTTACTGAGCCCTTTTTCCCCTATTCAAAGCTTGAAGCAAGTAAAGCACCGGCCAAAGAGCTCATGGAGACCGTTGAACTTGAGGCGATCGCAAGTATCATGTACACTTCAGGGACCACTGGACAAGCTAAAGGTGTCCTGCAAAGTTTTGGTAATCATTTCTACTCTGCGGTCGCTTCCGCTTTGAATCTGGGCTTGAGCGCTAATGATCAGTGGCTTTGTGCCGTACCACTCTTTCATATCAGTGGTTTTTCGATCCTTATGCGCGGACTGATCTACGGCATGACTGTCCGTTTAGTCAGACGCTTTGAGCCCAGATCAGTCGAAACGATCTTAGTCAGTGAACCAGTTACGATCATTTCGGCAGTCCCCTACATGCTACAGGAGCTGTTAAAGCAGCATGTTACCCCGTATAATCCCAAGTTCAGACTTGTCCTTTTGGGGGGGAGCAGTGCACCTAAAGAACTCTTATTGGCAAGTAAAAAAGCCCAGCTCAATGTCGTTCAATGTTATGGAATGACTGAAACTTGTTCGCAAGTCGTAGCCCTATCAAGTGAATATGCGCTTGCTAAATTAGGTTCAGTCGGTAAACCGCTTTTTACCACCCAAATAAAACTTGCACCTACGACTAATGAGCTCCTGTTAAAAAGCCCAGCCTTAGTCAGTGGTTATCTAAACCATCCTGAATTATTTGCTAAAAAGCTTGAGGCTGGCTGGTACCATACAGGCGATGTCGCTCACTTTGATCAGGATGGCTTTCTTTATATCGATGGTCGTTTAGATGAAATGTTGGTCTCAGGTGGCGAAAATATTTTTCCCCAAGAAATTGAACAATGCTACCGTAAATTACCTGAGATCGCCGAGATCATTGTCGTCGGTCGGCCTGATCCGATCTGGGGCGAGGTTCCAGTAGCCTTTGTCCGTGGGCAAAAATTAGCTCAAGCTGCGCTACGTACTTACGGCGAAAAATATTTAGCTCATTATAAGATCCCCAAAGAATTTATTTGGGTCAAAGATTTTCCTAAAACAGCTAGTGGGAAAGTCAAACGGTATTTATTGAGAGGAAGTTTTTTGAATGAATAATACAACTACACGCAACAAAGTTTGGACTTTTTGCGTGATCTACCTAGGTTATATGCTACTTTTTGCCGATCGAACAGTCTTTAACTTAGCTTTGGCTGGGATCGGCAAAGACTTCAACATGTCACCAGCTGCTTTAGGAGCTGCGGGGAGCGCCTTTTTCCTGGGTTATACATTGATGCAGATCCCTGGTGGCTACTTGACCGACCGCTTCGGCGCACGTGCGGTCGTTATCTCTACTTTGATCTTATGGTCACTACTGACCGGGTTTACTGGACTAGCTTGGTCTTTTAGCGCTTTGGTCATCATTCGCTTTTTATTTGGGGTCGCGGAAGGTCCCTATCCCGCTGCGGCTTTAAAGCAAGTAGCCCAAAATCAGCCCAAGAAAAAGCGCGCCCAATTAACTGCCCTATTGATGTCTTCAAATTATGCAGGAGCTGCGATCGCCCCCTTCATCATCGTTCAAGTCATCGCTGCTAGCGGTTGGCGTAGTGCCTTTTATTATCTAGGAGCTTTTGGGATCATCTTAGTCGGCTTATATGCTTTGAGTGACCGCAAAGTAGCTACTGTTGCTAAAAAGGCTACTACCCATAAGATAAATTGGCGTGAACTCGATGCACGTGTCTGGTTATTTGTGGTCTTAGGGCTAGCGTTGAATGTGATCACGAAAGGCTTAGAAACTTGGATGCCGATCTATTTTTTGACTTCACAGCATTTGGAACTTAAAAAATTAGCTTGGCTTGTGCCGCTCCCAACGATCGCTGGTGGGATAGCTGCTGCGATCAGTGGCTATCTCATGGTCCATCTCTTCAAGAAAAAAGAAGTCTTGATGCTGATCACCGCCTGTGTCTTGACCCTATTATTCATGTTTGGCTTATTCAGATCTCAAAGTCTATTTTGGATCGTTTCATTTCAGATCCTGACTTATTTTGCAAAATCATTAGCTTTCACTGGGATCTTTGATTTTGCTTCACAAGTTCTCCATGATGATAGCTACGGTTCTGCGATCGGGATCATCAATTTTGGCGGACAACTCGGAGGCTTTGTCGGACCATTACTGATCGGTTGGATCGTTCAACTAACTGGTTCATAT
>PDYJ01000076.1_pt1 | contig 20786 bp, 15 predicted proteins | sample 1430841 | NCBI WGS metagenome assembly PDYJ01 (sample SAMN07237672, study PRJNA390542) | Gut metagenome, whole genome shotgun sequencing project. | isolation source: fecal pellets | host: Mus musculus | place: USA: New York, NY | collected 2016-10 | reverse complement strand
TCCTCGAATTTGTCTTCATCAAATGAAGAAACAGGAACGGAAACATGCTGTTCTTTTGCCCATAAAGTCACAAAACGAAGATCCACGAATTTAACCTCCTGATCCTTGATCAGGTCCATTACATCGTCAGCTGTTTTAGCCATCATTTTCTCCTAACTGAGTAGCATGTGTATTAAGAAGTTAACCAACCATATGCAAAAAACCGTGCCAACATTTTCAGTGATAACTCTAAATAGCGATGACCACGTTGGTGCATGAAAGCCGCGGCAAAAATACAGAGCAATCTTCTTCGTACGAAAAGCACCATTTTAGTGCATTTGCGCCTATTTAGTGCACAGGAACTCTTCCTGTACGCAATTTAAAAAGTTCCAACCTGTTTCCGTTGTTTTTAAGAGATTTGGGGTTTTGACAAGCATGCCCACATTTTGAAGCTTCTCTACGGTGGACCGAATGGATGCATAAGAGAGGAAAGTTCTTTTTTCCCAAAGTTCTGTTGGTACACCTTCCCTTAATCGAAGAACATTGAGCATAAATTCAAAGGGTATATCCTCTTGAGGTGTCTTAATATCTTTCACGAGCCGGTGCCTCTGAATGAACCTTTTCTTTCCAGAGTTCCGGATTCATCGCACTAACCGTTCTCCAAATTTGTTTATCCCGCGTCAGTTTGCCATGTGCTCCCGGCCCTATCCGAAATAATCTCCATACTGCCAGTAATTCAAATTATGGCGGCATTGGAATCCGGGCCTTGCATAACCGGAAATTTCGTAATGCTCCAATCCTTTTTGAACTAACGATTCGGCAACCAAGTCGCTCATGTCTGCTCTGATATCATCATCGGGCAAATTAGCCGGCTCATATTTACCGAAATAAGTGTTAGGTTCGATAGTAAGCTGATAGTAAGAAAGATGGGGGCTGCCAAAGCTCAAAGCAGTTGAGATATCTTTTTCCAATTCGTCAAAAGTCTGCCCAGGCAAAGCAAACATTAAGTCAAGATTGAAATTATCAAAAATCTCAGCCGCTGCGGCAGCTGCTCGCTTGGCTTCTTCGCTTGAGTGAATTCTTCCGAGAACTTTAAGCTTTTGATCGTCAAAACTTTGTATTCCAATTGAGAGGCGATTGATTCCTGCCTTTCTGTACCCTGCAAAGTTCTTATATTCAAAGGTTCCAGGATTCGCCTCCATGGATATTTCAGCGTTCGGCGCAATATCAAAGTTTCGATGGAGTCCATCAAGAATCTGAGAAATAGACGATGGAGATAGCAACGACGGAGTTCCGCCTCCAAGGTAGATTGTTGAAATCTGCCGACCTTCTCCCCGGTGTGAGAGCCTCCCAACACTTAAGAGGAGGTTTTTCACGTATTCACTTTCGGAATCTTTTTCTCTCTTAAATTCATGAGAATTAAAGTCACAATAAGGACACTTATGAATACACCACGGCCAGTGAAGGTAGACAGATAAAGGAATCATTGTTATTTCCAATTATTGATAATGAGTTCTTTCATCTGCTGCATTGCTTTGCTCGATGACTGACAGCGTTTTTTTCCTCTGCGGAAAGTTCAGCAGCATGCTTACCCAGTGCAGGAATAAGAAAATAAGGATCGTAGCCGAAGCCGCCCGCGCCTTTTCTTTCTTGGCTGACTTCACCTTCCCATCTGCCTACAGCGATGAGAGGCTCAGGATCGTCTGCACTACGAACGGCAGTCAAAACGCAAACGTAATGGGCTCGTTTATTGTTTTGAGTCTTCATCAACTCAAGCAGCTTCTGGTTGTTCTTTTCATCATCGGCATCTTCTCCGGCGAATCGAGCACTGAAAACACCCGGAGCCCCTTGTAATGCATCTACGCAGATACCGGAATCATCGGCAATTGCCGGCAGCCCAGACTTTTTGGAAGCATGACGGGATTTTGTCAAAGAATTTTCAATGAAAGTAAAAAAAGGCTCTTCTGCAGAAGGAATATTAAGACTTCCCTGGGAAACGACTTCTATTCCCAAAGGGGCAAGAAGTTCGTTCATCTCTTTCATTTTTTTCTTGTTATTACTTGCTAAAACAATCTTATTCAACATCTTTATTCCTGATTTTGAACCTTCATCAATTCTTTAATACCATTCTTGGCCAATCGGATTAAAGTGCCTAATGTCTCTTCGTCAAACGGGTCTCCCTCTGCGGTCCCCTGAACTTCAACAAACTTATTTTCACTTGTCATCACAACATTCATGTCGATATCGCAAAGATGATCTTCTTCATAATCCAAATCGCAGACCGGCAGTCCGCGAAAGACTCCGACAGACAAAGCTGCAACTTGAGCTTTGATTGGATTTCCAATAATAAGCCCTTCTTTAAGAAGTTTTTCAACAGCATCTTTTAAGGCCACATAAGCCCCGGTAATAGAAGCACACCGTGTACCTCCGTCCGCTTGAATGACGTCGCAATCGATCTTAATTGTTCTGGTCCCCAGCTTCTCCATATCCACAACTGCACGAAGAGAACGTCCAATCAAACGTTGAATTTCTTGAGTTCTTCCACTTTGTTTACCTTTTACTGCTTCTCTATCCGTTCTGGTTCCGGTAGCACGCGGAAGCATTCCGTACTCTGCCGTGACCCAGCCGCGGTTCTCATCTTTCATCCAACCGGGAACTTTTTCTTCTACTGAGGCAGTACAAATGACTTTGGTATTACCCATTTCAATAAGCACGGAACCTTCTGCGTAACAAGTGAAATTCTTTGTAATTCGAACCGGTCTGATTTGTTCAGGAGTCCGGCCGCTCGGCCTTACTACAGTCTCCATCTATGCCTCCAAAAAGTATTTACGTTTACTAATAGTGTGATAGTTTTAGAATAGAGCAATTTTAGAAGATTCAAGGACATAAAAATGAGCAACAATATCTACAGCATGACAGGCTTCGGCTCAGTCTCTGCGGATACAGAAATAGGAACTCTTCAAATCGAGTTAAGAGCTGTCAATTCAAGATTTTTAGATTTCTACTACAACGCCGCGACAGACGGCTTGCGTTCTCTGGAACCCAAAGTCAGAAAACTTATTGGCGATAGTGCTGACATCAAAAGAGGAAAAGTCGAATGCAAAATTTACATTTCCAATAGAACTTGTCCATTGCAGAACATCAGCTCCGTCAACATAGAAGCTATTAAAAATCTTCACGATCTTTCTAAAAAAATAAAGAAAGTCGTCAAAGTCAAAGACATGACTATCGGGGAAATCTTGAAAGTGCCGGGAATTTTCAATGATCAGACCGACGTCAATGCGAAAGTTGAAACGGCTGTATTAGCCGGTTTTCAGGAATGCATTAACCGTTTCAATACTTCTCGAAATGAAGAAGGAAACAAATTGGCTGAAATCATGCTGCGTCAATGCGATGAGATTGAAAAGCTGGTCAAAGAACTTCAGCCGAAAGTCCCTGAAATCATTAATGCACTAAAGGCTAAACTTCAAGCACGACTTGCTGAGGCATTAACCGATGAACTAAGCAATAAGAGCTCTCTGACTGCCGAAGAAGTCAACGACAGAATCAGAATGGAAGTCACTCTTTTTGCAACCAAGATTGATGTTGCCGAAGAAATGGATCGATTGCTGACCCATGTCTTTAAGATTCGTGCCGCTGTTAAGGAAGGAGGATCCTTGGGCCGCAAGTTGGATTTCATTATTCAAGAGCTCAATAGAGAAGCCAACACTTTAGCTAGCAAAGCTAGTGCTATTGAAATGACCGACACGGCTGTAAAACTTAAGGTCGTTATTGAGCAAATGCGTGAACAAGTTCAGAACCTTCAATAAGACTTTTTTGTCTCTGAGAGGACCGCCTAAAACGGTCCTTTTTTCTTTTGAGTTTCTTTTATCTTGCCTTTCTGTCCATAGGCTTCACTTCCCAAGAAATTAACCAAAAGGTGAATCCAATCCTCTCAGTTTTATCATGTACGAGGCTTGGAGTTTTGGTTATAAATAATGAAAGATGTCCTACAGGCAAAGACTTTTCACATTATTAGAAGGACAGCACTTCTATAGTAATTTCAATTACCAAGAGTCTTCATAAAAATTGAGCTTGAAACCGCAAGATTCCAAGCCTGACTTCCCATTAAACTAGGTGCTAATTTAACAATTTCTTGCTTATTCTTAATAACTTGCTGATTTAGTGCTCTTTTTGAGTTACGAATCAGCTTTTTTATATTTCATAGGTGATAATTATCTCCTATGAAAACCGATACTTCTCAAACAAATTTTGATCCTTCGGCTCAAGAAAAGTCTTTCATTGAGTCAGGCGTTATCTCACCCATCTTTATTAAGAACAATCATAGGATTAGATACGCAATTTTCTACAGAAATAAATGGGAAGGCTCTACTTGCCAGAAACAATTCCAGAAAACGGTAGGAAGAATTTTTGATGATGACTCAGTAGAGCTAGGCAAGAAATTCTTAAGTCAGTTTCCCGCTTTAAAGAACTGCAAGGCCACCTTATCTGGAAGAACAATACGTCTGGCCGGTCCAAATATTGCGGCGCTTCCACCTGTTGACCCCATGGCTCAACAACGTCAAGCTTTCTTTAATGAACTCGATCAGAACACTCGATTTTTTGCCGGAGCCTCCTATGTCTTGTGGCAAATAGCCCAACAAACCCATCTGCTGGCTGACCTTGAGGATGTATTTGGGAAAGACCGTGCGGCAGTTCTTCTGTCTTTGGCTATTTTCTTTGCCTCCGATGCGGGCGCCGTTGCCTCAGAATTTGAAATCTACAGCCATCACACTTGGCTGCCTTGCTCTCCCTTGAGCTCTCAGGAAGTCTCCGAAGTTTTTCAAAGCATCTTAAATCCAGAAGTCATGCGATTTCTTCACAAAAGGATTCAATACTCTAAATCTTCCGAGCAGAATTCTCTTTATTGGAGCTTTGATACCACCTCTATTTCTTCTTACTCTGAAACCATCCGAAAAACTGCCTATGGTTACAGCAAAGAAAACCCAGAACTGCCTCAGTTAAACTTGGGTCTGATCGTTTCCGAAAACTCCGGAGAACCTCTGTATTACAAAGTTCTGGAAGGTTCAATTTCTGATCCTCTGGCTTTAAGGCAGTTGTTGGTAGACACCGCTCAATTGGATACCTCCAACGTAAGCCTAGTCATGGATAGAGCCTTTAGCTCACCTTCTTTGCTTGACCAACTTTATAAGAACAATCTCGGATTTATCTGCGGCTCTAAGACCAACCTTAATTACTGTAAATCGGTTATTAACAGTTTTGCCAGGGAATTGCAGTTAGGAGGCTTGGATACATTCTTAGAAGAATATGGACTGCAAGCCAAAACATCTTCAACTACTTGGTCTTACTACGATCCCTCAACAGGTTATCGTGAAAGAAAGCCACTGTATATCCATGTTTATCTTGACCCTTTCCGTGCCGCCGGAGAAAGAGAAACACTTTTAAAAAAGCTGAAAAAACTGCAGGAAAAAATTCAAACTAAATCTCCCTTAAATAAACCGGAAGCAGACTTGCGTAAACAGTTCTTTATCAAGGGCTCTCTAGGATGGGCTTACGACAAAGAACTGTGGCAGCAAAATGAAAAACTACTAGGGCTATTCGTATTGGTGTCCAGCTCAGTATCTTCGGCAGCTGAAGCTTTGAGAATTTACCGGCAAAGAGACATCGTGGAGAAGAACTTCAATAATCTCAAAGAGAGATGTTCGGGACGCCGCATGCGTTGCCAGGAAAGCGCTTTAGAAGGAAAAGTATTTGTTCTATTTCTAAGCTTGATTTTGCTGATGAATTTAAAAATGCGTTTCCACCGGGCAAGAGAAGAAGAAAACTGTCAGGAAGAAAAAGCAAAATTTTTGCCCGATGATGTCCCAGACTTCTTAAGAAGCCTGAGTGTGATAGATGTCACAAGCCGGAAATCAGAAAACAATCAATTCTTTTATTGGTAAGGTTCCCATGGCTCGATAAGAGCCGTGGATTTTCCGGCATTAGCTCTCTGCTTGCAATTGTTTGTAGGTAGACGGAAGCCATGGCTCCCGACTTTGACACCAGATTCATCAAGAAATCTGCGGGAACCTAGGCTCCATCGAGGTTCCCAGACTTTATAAAAATTACGTCTGTGTAGCTAAAGTTTTTGCAATCGGCAAATGTAATTTCCTTCTTAGAGAAGACGGAGTTTCCACTCGATTGAGAGCGTCCAGCCCAAATACGGTGGACATTCGGTCGAACAACCCAGCCTCATACAGTCTTAAATAAAGAGGCACCTGAGGGTTAATATCATCGTAAACAACACTGGCGGTTTTGATGCTCTCAAGCATCTTGTCGTGTGTGATTTCTTCTTTGCCTAACTCCCTTTTAAGCATGAAGAGCATGTATTTTTCAATGACCAGGCTTATAAAACAACTAAGGAAGTGTCCATAAATGTGAGGATCCGTCCACACGAAGCACTGACGTGTTTCCAGATGAGTTTTTGAGACTCTAAAACAATCTTCAATTTGCCAGAGTTTTCGATAAATACTGGTTGCTTCATGAGGCGAAATTTCAAGATTCGTACAAATAACGTAATAACCGTCCCACTTGGCCTGTTCTTCAATTTTGTCCCAATTTATACGAGGAGAACCGGTCCCTTTAGGGATCGTAATAAGGGATTTATACCCGCAGCTTCGAAGTCTGTTTGGATCATCGACCGCCTTCTTTGCCTTCTCAATGGCTCTGTCTCTATCGGCCTTATCTTTAGCCGCTCTTGCGGGCTGTAAGAGACGATCCAATTTAGTTCCATGGTGCTAGAACCTTTGGGCCCCGGTACCGGCGATGAGTAGTCGGACTTTCTTTCCTCTCGTGCAGTTCCTGAGTCACATTCAGTGTTTTATATTGACACTTAACCTCTCCGTCGTCTTTGCAAATAAACTCCTCCCAGTTGTCGGGATCCAGAATTTGAGTCTTTATTTGCGCCGCAGAGTTTTTAAACTTCTGAGCAATAACGAAGTCGCAGCCAATTTCTTTGAGAGCAAATAGGTTCTCAGCACAATTCAAGCCACGGTCAGCAACCACAATCAGCTGTTTGAGATGATAGGTATTTTTTATTTTCTTAATCAACGGCACCATCGTCCCGAATTCACTGGTGTTGCCTGCAAGGAGTTCATAGTCAATGGGGATGCCGTTCTCATCCATAACAAGTCCAAGCACGACCTGAACCTCGTTAACCTTATGATCTTTGCTTAGACCGAAATCCTTGTATTCAGAGACACTGTGGCTCTCAAAACTGTAGGTGGTCACATCGTAAAAGGCAGCCGTGACAGTCCTTTTTGTTCTTTTCTGGATTTCTTTATTTAAATGTCTGACGATGGTTTTCTTATCTTCTTGAAGCACATCGAGAACTTTATACAAATCTTCAAGATGATCGACTTGGCCGTGATCAATGATGCTATGAGCACGGTTATTAAAGCTTTTCAACTTACTTGAGGGATTTAAGAACCTCTGCTCAGTCAGAAGGTAAGCAGTCTGGTCATAGGGATATTGGATTTTTCTGCCTTTTTGAAGATGGCGGAACATCTCCGGCATTTTTAAATCTAACCACACCTTCCTTATAAGAGCCGAGCCAACATTGAGGCTCTTGAAATTGCCCGGTTTCTCGTTAAGACCTTTAGCAGAATCAGCCAACTTATCCATTCTTCTTTTGGCTTGATTTTCAAGTTCCAGAGATTTGTTCTGAGCTTCTAGAGCATTCTCCTTAGCAATGCGTTCTTTGAGTCTTTCCACATACTGAGGATCTTTTTCTAAAGCGGCATCAAGTCTGCCGTGGTTTTCAATTATTCGAGAACGAGGTTGTCCTTTTTCATTTCGATAACTCGAATAGACACGGATGTATTGATGATTTTTAACTTTAACCACTGAAACATGCAAAGGCATTTTTCCGACTCCGACTACTGTAAGGATATTATACCTGAATTTTTTAAAACACGCTACTTTTACGCTACAAAGACGGTAAATTTTTTTGCAGAGGAACCCAGAGCGCGTCTGGTCTCATCTGCAAAAATAGGTGTCAAACTCGGGTGACTCTTATCGCTTTAGCTTTTAAAGTAGGCTGCGTGGTTTATCTTTTTTCTCTCGCACTGCTGACAGTTTTGTTCTTAGTTATCTCAGTTTATCGAGTGATTGAAGCAGAATTCCCTCGTTTCCTCGAGCGTATCGTAAAGACATTCCGATAACTCTATCCCATCTTTCAATCTATAGAAGAGACACAACTTGTTGATTTCTTTTGAAATTTTAGCTACAGACATATTACACTCTGGATTGTCACCTTCTTAATAGAGGGATAAGGATTAGGAGTCCATCCATAGGTGGTCATAATACTTTCCCGAAAGAAATTAAAGGAAAAGAACATGAACAAACATCTAAAACGTTGCTGGACCAAATGGTCCACGATCATGTAACTCAACAGTTTTATTCAGAGCTGTCCAAAGTCGAGTAAATGAAAAGTTTTCTCCAACCTAAGGATTTTTAAAGCACATTGAGCTATTTCCGGAAGCGAATTGGAGTTTCTCCTTTTCTCAATAACTTTTCAAACAGGGCTTATTTATTGAAGAAAGTAGTACGACAAAGTTTGGCTTCCGGGTGAGCCTGGTTGTATTGAAAAAACTTGCCTTTGGTAAGTCCCGATATATGGTACTCACTAATAATCTGTTTCCAAGGGTGACGAGACATTACTTTTTCCTCTAAATTGACATAGAGAAATTCTGAGCCACCTGGGCTTTTGGCTCATCTATGTCTTGGAACTTTTACTTTGAAAAGGACTTTGACTACGCTATAAATTTTCTTATAGACTTATTGGTCATATAGGTCAGAACAAGCCTTGAGTAGGTTTCATTCAGATCGTTTTGTTCTTTAAATTTTTGTTCACTATTCACGCACCCGGAACTTAATACCTTTTTGATATGGCATTCTTAATATTGAGAAGGGGGTAAAATTAGCAATTTTCTAGGTTTTCTTTATTTTTATTTTCTTATGGTCTTTTTTTCTTCTTAACCCAATGATTTTAAAATTAAAAATAATCCAGGAAGGGTAGGAATGATTTCCCTGTTTGAAGGGATTGTGACCCTGTTATATTCGGTAAACCCGCTTCGATGTAGACAGAATAGCTTTCCTGCTCTGAAGGGATTAAGACTTCTTAAAGATAGAAGTCTTTACTTCCGCGTCGGAATGATTCCCCTGTTTTGAAGGGATTGAGACTGCCTCTGCACGTCTTCGTCATCGAATATCGAAGTAGGAATGACTTCCCTGCTTTGAAGAGATATATGAGTCTTGTCAGCCCAATGGGCTGACAAGACGGATACGGAGAGAAACCGAACCCGACTATTTTAACAGATTTAGAGGCATGCCAGGAACTTAGCTATTTTTTCGCCCTTTTCTCGTTCTTGTCCACAATCTCCTTGCGGGAGCCTTTGCAGATTCCAGAGGCTCTCGGGAAAAGCACCCCTGACGAAGGTTCATAAACCCCCAACAGCAACATCAGCAAGAACCCCACAGTAACTGAAAACTCCCCAGAATACTTTACTGTTACAACAGCTACCTACCCTACATAAAGTTCTCCACCGCAAGTGCCAGCTCTTTTACGTTTGAGACTCCAAGTTTTCTATATGCCGTTTGCCTATGGGTCTCTACAGTCCGTTTACTTAAGTCGAGTGCCTCAGCAATTTCTCTATTGCTTAACTCTTTTAAGGCTAAAGAAAGAATTTGTTTTTCTCTGTTAGTAAGACTGTCGAACCTTCTTTTGGCCTCCGGATAAGGAATTTTTAACTCTCTTTCAGAGACATCTCTAGCAACCAGAATTTCTATCAAATCTAGTAACTTCTCCGGATCTAAAGGTTTCTGCAAAAAATCGCATGCCCCTGACTTCATCGCTTCAACCGCCATCGGAACGTCTCCGTGGGCGGTTAAGAAAATCACGGGTACCGAAGAACCTCTAACGACCAACTCTCTTTGAACCTCCAATCCACTCATCCCCTCCATTTGAATGTCCAAGATAATGCAACCGGGAACCGAGGAGGCCTCATCAATCAAAAACTGCTCACCGCTGGAATAAACTTGAACCTTCCAGTCCTCATTCTCTAGCAAAAAACGAATAGCTTTTTGGACATCTTCGTCATCGTCAACAACTCTAATAACCGCGATATCTCTGATTTTTGTGTTCATGCTTATCTCTTAACTCTTCTTTGCAATAGGTAATGTGAAGGTTACCAACAATCCGCCCAAATCACTTCTCGATAAAGCTAAATTTCCTCCCGATTTCTCAACAAACGTCCTAACAATTGAAAGACCTAAGCCGAGTCCATCCGCTTTCGTAGATTTAAACCCCTGCTCAAAAGTTTGAAACTTATCATCCGGTATCCACGGGCCGTTGTCCCAGACCTTAATTTCTAAGAAGCCTGACGATTGAGGCTGAGCTGATATAAAAACGGCAGGAATCTGTGTTGGACTTACCGCCTCATAAGCATTTTTTATTAAGTTCGAAAAAATCAATTCGACTTCTAAAGGTTCACCATAGAGTTCAGTATCTTGAACCTCCGTCAGATCGAATTTGCATTCTTTATGGGAAATTTCAAAAATTTTAATCGTATGAACAAGCAAAGGTTTCAAATGAAAGAGCTGGGGGCAAGAAGTTTTATTTTTTACATAGTCTCTAACTTTCTGAATAATATCGTCAGCTCTGATTACTTGCTCCGTAATTTCCTTCAGTCCTCTTTGAAATTTTTCCGGATCCACTTTTTCTTTTTTGATCAACCGGCTCAAGCTGAAGGTATAGCACCTGATTGCATTCAAAGGCTGACGTAGTTCATGCGCGAATAGACTGCTCATCTGACTAATTGTTCCCAGCCTCTGCAGCTTTCCTAACTTCTCTTCCGTTAGTACCGCTTGTTTCTTCAGCTGTTCTTGCTTTTTAAGAGAAGCTGTAAGCTGGGCAGTGCGTTTTTGCACTAAATGTTCGGATCGAACCGAATGCAGAAGAAGGCCAATTACAAGACCTAGTGCTCCTAAAAAGACAAACCAATATTCGGCTAAAACCCTTGAGAAGGACCACTTCCGATCAGACGCATTTGCATCTCTGTCAATTAACCTAAGAACCTTATCTATTTGAGAAAAATCAGAGGCCGTTCCCCACAACATTCCTTGCTTGGTCGGAGGCAGACTCAAAAGAATAATACTCAGCTGCCGAGACAAACTAGCAGACACTGAAGGTAAGGTACCAATCGTAATATTCGGATAGAGGGCTGTGGAGTGAACACATCGAAAATTTGAGTGGATCTTGGGAAGAAGAACGTCTATCTCTAATGAGGAAATGGGTAATTTTTCCGATTCGGTTTCTAATTGGCAACCCGGAAGAATCACTGCGTCCCAATCTCCAAGGAGAAGTCCTTCGATTTGCCTGTCAAGACTAATGTCTTTTTTAATTAAGCCTTTCTTGAATATCTCATATTCTTCGGCTAAGTTGTTTTTCTTTTCCCCGAATTCTCCGAATAACAGGAAGAGATTTTCTTCTCCATAGTTAGGATTGAAGAAAACTTTTCTTTCCTTCAGATCTTTCAAATGAGAAAGATTGCTGCCTTTGGCTCTGATGAACACCGCAGTACTTTTACCATAATTCGGATCTAAAGCCCTGTCCGACACCGCCGTAGCCAAATCTTTAACTCCGCTTTTGCCCATTGAAGAAAAGAAGGAGGCTGATGAAATGAATAAATCTACTTCATTGTTTTTCTACAGCCGTCTTCAAGTTTTCAGTTGAAAAGACATTGACAATAATCTCTCTTTCCAACCTCTTGTTCAAAGCCGCAACCGTTTCTTTTACGAGAGTTTCCTCTCTTCCAAGAAGAATCGATTCTTCAATGCCTAGCCGTAAACTATTCATGGCCATGGCATGAACTGTCAGGAAAAAGTAAAGAAATAGAAAGAAAAGTGTCTTCTTCATGGCTGAATCAATGAATAGGCAGTTTCACCAGCAACTCTTCCAAAAGCTAAAGCTTTTCCGAATCCGCATCCCGGAGTGAAATTTTCTCCGTGGACACCTCCCATGATTTCACCAGCGGCCAAAACATTAGGGATGATTTGTCCATCGCTCCTTAATAATTGAGTCTTATCATTTACTTTCAAGCCGCAATAAGTTCCCATAATTCCAGAGGATGCGGGCATGACATAAAAAGGAGGTCTTTCAATTTTTACCGGCTTCCCGAAACCTCCGGATAAAGACTTACGACCAAAGGGCAGTCCCTCTCCTTTTTCTACCATTTCGTTGTAGTCGCGTATCGTTTTTTCCGTATTAATAGGATGAAGCCCGGCTCTGCGAGCCGCCTCTGCAATTGTGTCAGCAAAAAAAACATATGAAGAATGCTTATTTAAATTTTCCCAAAGCTTAGCTTCCGGAGGTCGGCTTTCTAACTGTCTTATGCGAATATTTTCATCAAAGACAATGAAACTTCTTCCATTAGTCTGCTGTAAGGCTATCAGGCCGATGTCCTTATACGAAATAGATTCATTCACGAATCTATGGCCGTCCTGATTGAGAATTACAGCGCCTCCATAGAAGATCATGGTGAAGTCATTCGGATCGGCGGCATTTTTGATGAATCCGTAAGAAGGTTTAATAAATTCCGTATCTATAAGTTGACCGCCCAATTCCAAACCGATCTTATGACCGTCACCGGTATTGCCGTTTCCGGAGAAGACTTGAATGTTCTCTAGATCGTTTAGATACTCCTGAAGCATCTTCCGATTATTTGCGAAACCGCCCGATGCCAACACTGTCACTGCCGTCCTGACTTCTAATCTTTGTCCCAAATACTCTAAGGTGACAGTCATTTTTTGAGAAACAGGACTTAATTCAATTTCCACAGCTCTTACGGAAGGAACAATTCGGACGTTTGCGTTACGGGCCTTATCTAATAGGAAGAAAACAATTTCATGCGGATTAAAAACGTGTCCTCTCGGAATATCGGAGCCTCCGGAAGCCCACAAACTCATCGGCTTAATATTGTTCTTATAAAGAAAGTCAAATTGCGCCCTTCCCGCCTCTACGAATTTCTGCACCAAGCTTGGATCATTTTTACCTCCGCCGGCTTGGATCAAATCTCTATAGAAAAGTTCCGGACTATCTGTTACATGATTAAGTCTCTGATACTCAGTGTCGGCTACGGAAAAATGTCCTCCGCACATCTTGCTTGAACCTCCTATGAGAGGTTCTTTTTCTACAAGCAAAATAGATTTGACGCCGAGTTCGGCTGCTCGGACAGCACACGATAACCCGGCAGCTCCGGAGCCAATTATTAGTAACTCCACTTCCCCGGGAAGCTGAGAAGTTTCTTTCTTTATGAATTCCGAAGCATCAGCTGAGGATAACAACCTGTCAGCCGAGGTCGGGCTTAAGAATAAGCATGGTAAGGCGAGAACAGTTCTTCTCAGCATCTGGATTTTTCCTTGGAAGTCTTTTTAAATTTTTATCAGATTAAGAAAGGATAGCCTCATCACGTCCTTTAAAACAACCCAATGTATTTTCCGTGCAAAAGTTTGATCTAGATCAACATACTTACGTATTTCGCTTTCTAGACTGAATCTTACTTAGAGAGGTAAGAAAACAACGAGTTATCTTCTCTGAGCTCCATTTAAGCTGAACAAGGAGAACCTTATGACACTATCTCGCAGAAATCTTTTGAAGACAGTCGGCTTAGGCACTTTAGCCACCCTTCCTTCTGTGCAGGCTAATGCAGCCGGCTTTGACAAAGAATATGACGTAGTCATCGTTGGAGGCGGCGGTGCGGGTCTCTCAGCAGCATGCAGAGCCGGCGAATTAGGTTTGAAAGCCATCGTATTGGAAAAGACCGGCTTGCTCGGCGGTTCAAGCCTCTTATGCGGCGGTCAGTTCTCTACTTTCGGAACAGATCTTCAAAAAGCCAAAGGCAAAACTGATACGGCCGATATTTTCTACAACGACATGATTAAGACCGGCAAAGGCAAGAACGATCCGAAAGTCGTCCGAGCTTTTGTGAATATGTCAAAGATTCAATATGACTTTTTAACTAAGACGTTAGACGTTCATCCTAGAGGCGTCATGGCCGCCTCCGGCATGAGTGTTCCACGCTCCCATACTTTCAACCCTCCGGAAGTTATCAAAGCTTTGACCAAGTATGCAAAAGATCGAGGAGTTGAAATTGTTCTTAACGCTAAAGCCAACCGCTTAGTTACTGAATGCGGAACCGGAAGAGTAATCGGAGTCAAGGCCACCATTAACAAGAAAGATGTGGTTCTCGGCGCTACCAAAGGGGTTGTTCTTGCTGCAGGCGGATTTTCCAGAAATCCGGAATTGCTTGCTAAATTTAATCCTATCATGGCTAAGGCCGATGCGATTTCAGGCGGCGGCACTCAAGGCGACGGCATCTTAATGGCTCAGGCAATCGGTGCGGATACGCTTGATACTACCTACATTAAAGCCTCTTACGGATTCAAGCTCAAACCTACAATCATTCAAGATATGAGCCTTATTACCTATAGCGGCGCCATCATGATTAACAAGGAAGGCAAACGCTTTACTGATGAATCTCAATCCTACAAGCTTCAAGGGGATGCTTCCTTAGCGCAGACCGACGGGTACTCATATCAGGTGTTTGATAAGAACATTCTTGATTATGACCTCAAGAATGATACGCAAGGCGTTGAAATGATGACAGCCTTAACCAACGATCCTGCCGGTCAGAAATGGGTTTATTTCGGCGAAACTATTGAAGAGGCTGCAAAGAAAGCCGGTTTAGATCCGAAACAGGTTAAAGAAACCGTTGAAAAGTACAACAAAGGCATCAAGGAAGGTAAAGATGAATTCGGCCGCACTTCACTGACCAGCGGTTTTGGGAAACCGGTTCCGTTAGAAAAAGGACCGTTCTACATCATGCCGACTACTGCCGCTTTGATCGGGACGTACTGTGGTCTGAAGATTAATGAAAAGGCTCAGGTCATTAATGTATTCGGTGAAGTCATACCTGCTTTGCATGCAGCCGGCGAATTGACCGGAGGCGTGCACGGTGCTGCATACATGACCGGAACAGCGTTCGGAAAAGCTATTTGCTTTGGCCGCATTGCCATCGACAGTATTGCAGGCAAGTAACTCGGTGCAGTAAAGAATTCTTTTGTTCAGGCAGATAATGACCTGAATGAAAGACAGAGACGGGAGGCGCTGGTTTAAAGCTACCTCCCGAATTTGTTTAGGTTAGTTAAACACGAATTTAAGGTTTTCAGAGGTGATGTTGTATATGCCTTTGGGTTAAGCAGTAAAGTTTTCGGCCAATTTTAAAACCCTTCCGACAGCCTGATCCATATCGTAGTATTTGTAATCTCCCAAACGGCCAAGGAACGTGACATTTTCTAATTTGTCTGCAAGGGCCAGATACTTGGCATATAAGGCCTTGTTTTCTTCATTGATGATCGGGTAGTAACGTTCATTCTTTCCTAAAACAAACGGTTCCGGATATTCGTAAGAAACAACGGTAGAGTTACTCTGTGTTCCCAAGAAATACTTGTATTCACCAATACGAGTGAAGTCGTAGTTGCACGGGTAGTTAACCACTGAGTTACTTTGAAAATATGGACGATCGAATGTCAGGAAATCAAACTTTAAACTTCTATACGGTAATTCCCCATACTGATAGTCAAAGAACTCATCAATTGCGCCGGTAAAGAAACAATGGTCGAAATCTTTAAGCATTGATTTATCAAATGGCGTGTTGAGCCGGACTTCAATGTTGGGATGATCCAACATTTTTTCAAACATCGCCGTATAGCCATGAAGTGGAATTCCCTGATACTTAGCTTGGAAGTACCGATTATCACGACCGACAAATACCGGTACGCGTCCAGTCACTAAAGGATCCAAATCCTCTGGCTTAACTCCCCATTGCTTGACAGTGTAGTGCAGGAAAACTTTTTCGTATACGTACTCTGCTAAGAATTGCAAATCTTTATCCTTGCTTTCTCTTAACTTAAGAATTGGAACTTTCTTGTTGAATGGAAACTCGTTCAGCAAAGCCTCGATAAGAGACTGAGCCATTTTTTGAGGAAACAACTGCTCAATTGAATTAAAGTTAAAAGGAACGGGAACAAGCTGGCCATCAATGAGTGCTTTTACCTCATGTTGATAAGGATACCACTGAGTAAATTGAGACAAAAATTTCCATACTTCTTCGTTTTCTGTATGAAAGATATGCGTGCCATATTTATGGATATCTATTCCATTTTGATCCAGAAGTCGTAACAATTCCCACCTAGCTCCGCTCGCTGGTCAATTACCACGACAGAATTTCCAGCCTCTGCCATCTTCCGAGCAAGTGCGATATTCGAAATCCCTGCTCCTACTAATAAAAATTTCATTACCAATCCTTTTTTAATATGTTTTTATGAATTATCAAAATGCTCTCAAAAGCGGTTGACTTCTGAACAAATCAGAACCATCCCAAAAAACGACTAGACATTTTGCTCAATGTAATTCAAGATATTTTCTGATGGTCTTCCTTTCCGAGAAGAATCTTTCTAAGCTTTTCTCTCTCTTCAAATAAAGGGTCTTTACCATCCACCAAAATTGTTCGAATAACCGTTTGTAGGGAAGGTAAATTTTCAATAGATAAGCGATAACTACCGGACGCGACCTTTGCACCCAAAGTAGTAAACTCCATATGATGATTTGAATCCAACCAAACAATTGGCTTATGCGTAACTAAATAAGAAGCCAAAAAGCTTATTCCGTCTGTTAGTAAGAGATCGCTAGCATCAAAATCATAATGCGGAGAAGAATGTGTTGAAAAAGAAAAGTTTGGCAACTCTTTAAATCTATTCATAACACTTTCATATTGTTCATTTGTCATCTTTCCACTTGAAACAAGATTTGTCTTGAACAAGGGATGTGGACGAAAAATGATATTGAATGTGTCCTTATTCTCTTCCAAAAATTTTAATATTTCGTTGTGTGTTTCGATAAAGGTAGCAAAACCCAACCAGTTCTTGTCAAAGCTATGGTGAGGAGCCCAAAGAATCGTCTTAATATTCTTTTCTGGTCTTGACGAAGCACTGAGCTGGCCAGTCAGATGCTCGTATTTAGGAAGCCCGGTCGGAACAATATTTATTCCTCTCATTAAAGAAGAATTTTTAAAATTATCAAAAACTTCGGTAGCATCTTCCACAAAAATTGCCCATGCTTTTCTATGAAACTCTTGATCACAGTGGTAGTCGACCGGATCTTCAGGAGTAAAATGTCTTAAAAATTGAATTCCGTAGTAAGGAGCATAGCAAACCTTGCTAAATCTCAACCTCTCAATACTGAATTCTTCATCTATGTCTCGTTCCCAAGGAGATTGTCTAAAGATAACGTCTGGATATATAGATTTTAAATAATCCAGACCTTCTCCTGGATTTAGCTTTTCGAAACGCAAATGCTCGATTCCTAGACTTTGAAGGGCGATATGCTGACTTTCAACATTAGTCTGAGAGGACGAGAATTTGTTTCTGATAGCAATAACAACTACCCGATGCTCCCTTCTTTGAGCTTCATAAATAATTGGAAGAATTGCATCTATAGCTGCAACGTTATGAATGAGAAATACAATTCTTTTCCGTTCTGCGGGAACCGAAACTCTTTGAAAAAGACAGGACAGAGAGTTTTCTAACCTCTGAACTTGAGAAGAGACGTGGGAGGAAATTTGGAAAGAAACGTTTTTTAAATTCTCTAACTCTTGTTGCGTTCTATCTAATTTTTCCTCTAAAATTCGGAATTCATCTGAGAGTGAATCTAATTTACCAACCATTTGAAAAAAATCAGCTCTCAATTTATCATTTTCGGCTATCACATTTTGATGAGATAGAAGCAATTCTTCTTTAATGATTCGGCTAAGAACTGTTTCTATTTTTTCAATTCGAAGAAACTTCTTTAAGGTTGAATTCATTTGTACTTAACAAGATTTGAGATTTTGTCTTTTAAAGTTAGTGTGAGAATTCGACTTAAATTTAGCTTACTAAAAGCTTTAGCTACTAAAAATATCGAAATTCAATAAAATAAATGGCTCGTCAAATTCTTTATTAATAATTGAAATACAAAGGACAAATCTCTGAGGGGACTCCATCCATTTTGATTTTACCATGCTCGAGCCAAATTACCCTAGTACAGCATCTCTCAATCAAAGCTCGAGAGTGACTTGCAATTACAAGTATATTGGTCCGTTGGATGAGTTTGTTAAGTCTTTCTTCTGCCCTTGCTTGGAAATTGTTATCTCCAACGGAAAGCCATTCATCCATCAATAATATTTCGGGAGATATCATTGTAGATACCGCAAAAGCGAGGCGTAAATGCATACCCGTAGAATAAGTCCGAACGGGCATATTGATAAAATCTCCTAACTCTGTAAATTCAATTAAAGATTGTAAGTCGCGATCTACCTGTTTTTTAGGCACTCCTAGAAGGGCAGCACGAAGATATATGTTTTCAATTCCAGTAGCTTCTCCATCTATACCTAGAGAAATATCGATAAGAGAACCTATTTTTCCATCTATTTTAATTTCTCCGCTAGATGGAGCATAGACCTTACCAAGAACTCTTAAAAGAGTACTTTTCCCAGAACCATTATGACCAATAATTCCCACTCTTTCCAATGGAGCAATCTGCAAATCAATGTTGTCTAATGAACGAATAACGGTTTTTCCCGCTTCCGTCAATCCTATTCTTCCACCAGTAGCGATCCCCATCATTGTTTTTTTTAGAGATCTTCCCTGCGAATTGTAGACAGGAATATCTACACACACTTTCTTCAATATAATCTTTCCCATCATTTACAACCAATACGCAATTCGAGAGCGATACTTATCAAAAAGAATTCCTGCAAAAACCCAACCCACAATAGTTATTAAAAGAGTGATGCCCCAATTCAAGGAAGTCGGCGATTCTCCTAGTAGCGGACACCTAAGTATCTGCATGAAATGATAAAACGGATTTGGATCCAAAACCATCAGACTTGCACGCGCAGGCAAAGCTGAAGGCATCCAAATAATTGGTGTTACATAAAAGAAAATTTGGAGAATGCTTGTCATAATCTGTGTCAGATCGCGATAGCGCGAACAAATGATTCCAATGCTCAGAGACGCCCAAAGCAGATTTAGCAATAAAATTGCTAAGCCTGGAATTAAATACAAAGACTCCCAAGTTAAAGGACGTTGAACACAAATTAAAACTATTGGGAAAATGATCAAATTATGCAAAAAGATATAAAAGTTTCTCGCCACCATTCTTATTACATGCGTAAACAGTGGGATAGGAAGCTGTTTAATGATTGGCTCTGAGCTAGAAAAAACCGTAGTCGCCTCAGTTAAGGTTGATGAAATGAATCCCCATAAAATTAATCCAGCCGATAAGAAGGGCAAGAAATCGTATAAGGGAGTTTTAAAAATCGTTCCAAAAATACTCCCAAGACAGGCAATCATAACTCCTGTAGAAATAGTAATCCAAAAAGGACCCAAAGTAGATCTTCTGTACCTCTGACGAATATCGGATTTCGCCAAATAAAGAGGCAAATAGATGTTCTTGATGGCAGCCAAAATATCTATTTTGCCCTCTCGGTTAGCATTTAATTTGATCATTAGCAGTTATAAAAAAAGATTACCAGTAAAGCGCACATTCTACCTCTCCCAATGAGAGAGGCCTTTAAATCGGATGGGCGTCCTTCGCCATTGCAAAAAAAACGCCCAAAAAGCCATCTTAATTGTTTTGAAAACGATGGCTAAATGTTATGAGTTACACAGTTTGGCCGACACATCTCTAAAAATTGAGACTATACCCAATACTCTTATTTTATACGAGCAACCATATTTTCAAAATCTTTAAAATCATAAGAATTTAGGTTATTTCTCTTCCACCAAGATAGAAGATCTTGAGCTTCGCTTTTATCTTCTGTAAGAGAAAACCAGAAATAAGACTGCTCATACAATATGTTATTCAAGTATTTCTTTAGAACTTCGTTGTTTTGCAACGAATAGTATTCTCTTATCTTTTTCAGAATCGTCAAATTCATGTTGGCTCTTTTTTTCGCAACTGTGATATCCACGCTCTGCCCCGGACGTCCAACAAGATAGTCATAAAGAAATATATTCTGATATTGAACTTTTTTTACATTATGTAGAGGATATGTAATAAATTCCTGATCCACATAAAAAGAATTCTCAGAAATTTTTCTACCCATTTTTTTGAGAATTTCTGTTCTATAAGTAATTGAGTGCATATGTGCGTAAGAGGTAAAGCCTAACAATGAAAGCATGCTATTGTAAAAATCAGAACTTTCGTAAGTCTTGCCTTCTTCAAGTCTCTCACTGTAAGAAACACCTAATGTGACGTTTCCAGATTCATCAAACCTCCGATAGTTTGTCACAATTAAATCGGCATCCGATTTATATAGAAAAAGTAAATGCTGAAGTAGAGAGATTGGTGACAAAAAATCATCCGCATCTACGAGTTTGAAAAATTTACCTGTTGATGCTGCAATCCCTGCATTTATACAAGATCCATGGCCACCATTTTTCTTTTGTTATAACCTTTAGATTATCGAACCTTTGAAGTTGTCCTTTAAGAATTTCCGGGGTGTAATCCTTAGAACCATCATTAACCGCAATAATTTCTATCAATTTAGCGAAACACGGATGGGCAAGAACATCCAAGCTCCGTGTAATGTACTTATCCATGTTATAAGTAGGAATCACAATCGAAAGAAGTGGTTGCTCTAAAGATAAAGGGAAACTTTCTCTATATC
>PDYJ01003138.1_pt1 | contig 20978 bp, 21 predicted proteins | sample 1430841 | NCBI WGS metagenome assembly PDYJ01 (sample SAMN07237672, study PRJNA390542) | Gut metagenome, whole genome shotgun sequencing project. | isolation source: fecal pellets | host: Mus musculus | place: USA: New York, NY | collected 2016-10 | reverse complement strand
CTGCGTCCTTTACTGCATGTTCAATCAGCATTTTGCCATAGCCATTGCCACGGCAATCCTCTTCTACATACAATGCCGCCAACCATGGATATAGATCCATGCGGGAATTGAAATCATTTGTCACCAATCCGGCACAACCTATTATCCGGTTGTCATCAACTAAAAGATACCATTGCGGGAGCGGTGCCGCAGCATTTATGCAGTTGCGCAGGCAGTCATCGTAGACAGCCATAGAATCTTCGGTTGCCCACTTATCTTGAAAATATCCAATCGCCCGTTCGAGGTATTCCGGGCTCTTTCGCAGAGATATTATTTCCATATCCATTGTCGGTCTATCCTTCAATCTGCTTAATAAATATGGCAGCCCCAATATTGGGAGCATTTACGGTAATAATGTCGCCATGACAAATGGCATAGACGGTAGAGTCGTTGAGCAGACGCAGCATGTTCTTATCAACAGTCATATTGTCGCAAGCCATCTCGGTGACGGGTATGTTTTTTAAACGGATGGTGTAGTTTATGAGTTCCAAACCATCCTCCAATCATATTGCAGTCGGTTGAAAGACTGAAGCTATTGTCAGGTTCGTCAAACTGCAACTGACAATCTGATGAGCCATCATATAGCGCCATCTCGCTGTCGATGAGAAAAGAATCAAGACACCAATCGCCCAGCAAGCCTGCGGAGGTGCCAGTCGTGAGGCTCTCTCCACCATCGACGGATCTATTGGTCGCAACACATGCACACAGGGACATCGATGCCATTGCTGCTGCATAGAGTGGCGACAAAATCTTATTCATATCTCATTTATCAAAAAAAAACAACATCAAGATGAATAAAGCCCCTGACCCACGTCAGCTTATAAAGCCCGCAAATCTGACTTGTCTGCAAAATTAATAAAAAAGGCGATATAACGTATCTCGAGTCGCTTACAACCAGAGCTGCCCTCACTACATTTGTCCGGTCCGAAGGCACTCAAGCAATTAAGCAATGTGCATCGCCGACCGCATTAGCCTAACAAATATTATAAGGAGCCCTATATGGAATCCATATAAAGCTCCTTGTCAGTGAGCTGTAAGCCTCCTACACCAGTATTCGGCCTCAGCCATCTTCCTGCATTAGCATACAGCTTGGGGAGTTTACTATCATAGCTTGAGAGTTGCAGACAAAGCCGTCTCCCTGCCCGGCCTTGACCTCTTTATTCTGCCGGTGTAAAAATCCCAGGATGTTTATGTACTTTTGCTTGTCTATTTTAACTTGCGACAAGCTATGCCCCAATTCACAAAAGGAACACCCAAACCAGCCGAAGCGGACGCAAACCCGGCACCCCAAACAAACGGACGACACTCCACAACCAAGCCATCAAAGCATTCGTCGACAACTACCTCGGTTCGCCACAGATGGAAGCCGACTTCAAAAGCCTCGAACCACGCGACCGCCTGATCATCGCCGAACGCTACGCCACACACGTATACCCCAAACCGCAAAGCGTAGACATCTCCATCTCCAACCCCGACAACAACCACAACACACTAAGCGAAAAACTATCTTCGCTGGCTCAACACTACGATTCCTAACAAAAAAATAGCTACCTTTGCATTACGCAACCAGAGGGCAAACTCAGGCTTTTAGCCGATTTTGTTACCAGCTTGTTACCCCGCGCCCGACAATATCACCCCAACAGCCTATCCCACAACCAACTACCCCTCACCCCGTAATTTTGTAGTCTGCAATAACAACAGAATATGACGATCAATCGCAAGACACTCTTCGGCATCATGGCGGCCATGTTCATTGCCGCCCCTGCCGCAATGGGCCAAGTGACCATTGTCGACCAAATCACATCCGACGGACGCAACACCGTGGCTCAGCCTCAGGCTCTCGGCCTGCTCCTTATAAGGCAGGAGCCTTCCGCATCTGAAAGCGCCCCAGGTCTCTCCGGCGAAGCAGCAGCTCGCCAGCGTCTGAGCGGCTACCGGGTGCAGGTGTTTCTCGACAATAATCCGTCGACAGCCAAAAGCACCGCCCGCAGCCGAGCCAACGCAATCAGCTCGCGCTTTCCCGAATTGCGCACCTATGTGACTTACAATTCACCATATTGGCGCCTGAGAGTTGGCGACTTCAAGTCGCAGGCCGAAGCCGCCGCTGCTGCCGAAGATCTCCGCCACGCATTCCCTCGATCGGCCAAGGAGATCCGTGTGGTGCGCGACAATATCAACCTCGCCAATTGATTTCCATCGTTTACCATTGACAATTTAACGATATGCCGAGGACGGCCTTGCGCCCTCTTCGCCTGTCATTATTAACAATATATAGAGCATCACTATTTCAATATGCAACCTACAACAGCGCCCGACGGCGGCGATTTCACCGCCCCGGCAGAGGCATCAGCCACAATCGAGGAGATAGCAGGCCACATTGAGGCCATAATTCGCCTTCTCGGCGAGGATCCTGCACGCGAGGGACTCCTCAAGACCCCTATGCGCGCGGCCCGGGCCCTCCATTTCCTTACCGAGGGCTACCGCATGGATCCAGCCACGGTGGTCAACGGCGCTGTGTTTTCGTCCTCCAGCACCGGCATGGTGATAGTGCGCGACATAGAGTTTTATTCGATGTGCGAACACCATATTCTTCCATTCTTCGGCAAAATCTCAATAGGTTATATGCCCCGCGGAAAAGTATTGGGGCTTAGCAAGTTTGGTCGGCTTGTCAATCTCCATGCGCGTCGCCTTCAGTTACAAGAGAATCTCACCCGAGGCATAGCAGGCGAAATATCTCGCGCAGCGGAGTCGCCCGATGTGATAGTGATGTGTGAGGCCGGACATATGTGCATGAAAATGAGAGGTGTCGAAAAAGAACTATCCGAAACGGTCACCGTCGAGAGCCTCGGGCGCTTCAGCTCCGACCCGGCTTTGCGCTCTGAGTTTTTCGCAATGCTCGGCTCCCAGCGATGACAATTCTCTATTTCTCCTCTACCGGCAACTCCCTACACGTTGCCCGCAGTATAGCCGGAGACAACGGCAAGCTGCTTGCGCTCATCGACCATCATGGCGCATCAATTACCGACGATTGCATCGGTGTGGTATGTCCGGTGGTATGCGGTGAGATCATCCCTTCGGTCTGCCGTATGATAAAGTCACTCCGACTGCGGGCTCCATATATATTCGGCATAGTGACATACGGCTATACGCCAGGCCACGCCTTGAAGCAGCTCTCTCAACTGCTCCCCGGCGGGTCATATTTTGCATCTGTTGCAATGCCCGACAGTTGCCTCACCATGCGTCATCCGGCAAAGGAGTCGGCGCGCCTTGCCTCGCTCGGCCTCGAAGCCACTCTTGCCGCCATGCGCGACGACATTATCAACCGCCACTCCCGCAATGCCACCTGCTCTCCGCTCTCCTACGCCATCTGGAAAATCGGCCGATGGTTTAGGATGGGGGTAGTGGATCATTCAGATATCCACCTTGATCCCGGAGTATGCACCCGCTGCGGCATGTGCAGCAGGCTTTGTCCTGCTGCAAACATTACCATGAGTCGGGCATCAGGAGGCTTTCCATCCATAGGCACCCTGTGCGAAGGGTGTCTCACTTGCGTCAACAGATGCCACGCCGTCGCACTCCACTGCCGCGGAGAGAAAAGCCATACCCACAGATACACCTATCCATCACCCAAACCTACATCACTACCATGACATCCTCCAAGCCCACATCTCAAGCCGCGGGGCGAAAGAAGATTCCTCTTCTGGCCCTTATCTTTGCTGCGATTATCCTCGGTATAGGGGCCGGATATATCTTTCCTGTCTGGCTCGCGAGAATTTTTATCACATTCAATGCCATCTTCAGCCAGTTTCTCGGATTCATAATACCGCTGCTGATTCTCGGTCTCGTCACCCCTGCCATCATCGAGATCGGCAACCGTGCCGGGAAAATGCTGCTTGTCACCGTAGCTCTGGCATATGTTGCTTCGGTGTGTGCCGGATTCTTCAGTTATTTCACCAGTGTGACATTCTTCCCGTCGCTCATAGAGGTCGACAGCTATATCGCCGCCTCAGAGGCGGCTGTGACACTCGATCCGTTTTTCACCATCGAGATGGCGCCACTCATGACTGTCACCTCATCGCTCATTCTGGCCTTTACCGTAGGCCTTTGCGTGGCGCGGTTCAGTCCGAGCGAATCGGCCATCCGCCCGCTCGCTGCCGATTTCAGGGAGATTATTGTAAGAGTGATCTCCGGAGTGATCATCCCTCTGTTGCCGCTGTATATCTTCGGCATATTCCTCAACATGACCCTCACCGGCGAGACTGGTGGCATATTGGTCAACTTCATCAAGGTGATCGGCGTGATATTCGTGATGCACGTGGTGCTCCTGATAATCCAGTTTATCATCGGAGCAGCCTTCGACCGCAAAAATCCATTCAGGTGCCTCGCCATCATGCTGCCGGCCTACTTCACAGCTCTCGGCACCTCATCGTCGGCCGCCACCATACCAGTCACCCTGCGTCAGGCCAAGAAGATGGGAGTGGATCCCGACGTGGCCGAATTTACCATTCCGCTCTGTGCCACCATCCACCTCTCGGGTTCCACGATGAAAATCGTTGCTTGCGCTCTTGCCCTCACCATGGTTCATGGGGGCTCCTACGATTTTTCGACCTACGGCGGATTCATTGCCATGCTCGCCATAACCATGGTGGCTGCCCCGGGGGTGCCGGGCGGAGCCATCATGGCTTCGCTCGGCCTCCTCAGCTCTATGCTCGGGTTCACCGACGCTGAAAATGCGCTCATGATAGCTCTCTACATAGCGATGGACAGCTTCGGCACAGCCTGCAACGTGACCGGCGACGGAGCCTTGTCGCTGATCATCGACCGCTTCTTCGGCCATAAAGCTTCGGGATCGCCTGTGCAGCCCTATGCCGCCTCCTAATATGATTCTCCTAATGATCTTTTCACATCCCTGACCTCAAAATATATATGACCATCAATATACCCCGCCTTCTGATCAGCCTTGCTGCCTTAGGTGCGCCGGCTCTCCTTCCAGCGCAGATAGCTCTTGTCGACGAAAGGCCGGCCAATCCCGACAACGAACCCGCTCCCGTGTTTCCCGTCCCGACAGAGCGACAGATGCTTTGGAACGAAACCGAGTTTTACGGCTTCTTCCATTTCGGCATGAACACCTTCACCGGCCTCGAATGGGGTGGAGGCGACACCGACCCCTCGGTATTCACCCCATCGTCGGTGCCCGATCCCCGTCAGTGGCTTGAGGCTATCAAAGCTGCCGGCATGAAGGGCGGTATAGCCGTAGTGAAACACCACGACGGATTCTGCCTCTGGCCCACCGCCACCACCGACTACAATGTATCTCGGGCTGGTAACGATGCCGGCAAAGCTACCAATATCCCCCGCGATTTCGGGCAGGCCGCCCGCGACCTCGGCATGAAATATGGCTTTTACATCAGCCCCTGGGACAGAAACAATATCCATTACGGCGACTCTTCTTATGTGTCGGAAGTATTCGTCAAGCAGTGTGAAGAGATGATTGAGTATGGCCCCGACCAGTTTGAGATGTGGTTTGACGGAGCCAACGGTGGCGACGGCTATTATGGAGGAACTGGCGGTGTGCGTCAGATCGACGCATCCATATATTATAATATGCCTAATCTGCGCCATCGCATCCACTCCATGATGCCCGACTGCGTGATGTGGGGTCTGGGAGGCGAGGCCCGTTGGATAGGAAATGAGGCCGGATGGGCCGGCGAGACCTGCTGGAGCTATGGCAACGGCACCCAAGGCAACGAAAATGCCTGGCTATGGCGCGGCGGAGAGAGCGACGCCAAAGCCACTGCCGGCGGCTGGTTCTGGAAAAACGACGACGATATGCGCTCGCTCGACCGCCTGTGGAAGATGTATCTCGAAACCGTGGGGCGCAACTCCACTCTGATTCTCAACATCCCCCCAACCAGACCGGTAAGCTGCCCGACACATATGTTGCCCGGCTGAAAGAGTTTGGCAACCTGCTCCAACAACGTCTCGGCACCGATCTTGCCCTCTCAGCCCGGGCCACGGCAAGCGACACCCGCACCGCCGGAGCAGCCCGCACCTACGATGCCTCAAATCTGATCGACGGCGACAAAGACACCTACTGGGCCCCCTCCGACAGTGGCATACAATCGGTGATAACTCTCGAATGGGACAAGTCTCAGAATATCCACTACGTTGCTCTTCAGGAATACATCCGCAAGGGGCAGCGCATAAAGGATTTTACAATCGAGACTTCGACAGATGGGGTCAACTTCACTCGCATGGCTTCTGAAATCCCTACCACCACCGTGGGCTACAAACGCATCATTCCACTCAACGGTTCGACCGACGAATATGGCGATGGCTTCGATTGCCGCGCCGTGCGCATCACTATCAACGATGCAAAAGCGTGTCCGCTTCTCCACACCGTTTCTGTATTCTGATCTTGCACCCATTCCATCCATAATTAATGAAAAGCTTATCATCTGCCATATTGGCCGCCGCAGCCATTGCCGGCGCATCGCCAGCCATCATTGCCCGCGACTATACCACGGTCGATTTCGGCAACGCATCAGGCTACAAGTCAATTGGTGTCTACGACACATGGGAGCGCTCCCCTTTCCGTATCGGAACCCTCAAAGGCAACTACGCCATTGTGTCTTCAGAGGGTCTGCCGACGACCGACGGCTACACTGCCCCGGCCACCGTGCTCGGCGCACAACGTTCAAGATTTGGCTCCAACACATTTGGCGCACGCATCGACCTGACCGATCCATTCATGCTCACTCCCGAGATGAAATATGTCCATGTGGTAATGCAGCGCCCGGTCAAAGGACGTGTCATGCTCATTGGCATCGGCGGCAGTTCCTACTTCCCTTCCAATGGCAACGACGTAGAGCAGTTTTGGGAGACCAGCCTCAACAATGTGAAACCCGGCGAATGGTGCGATGCGGTATTTGCTGTCAAAGGCTTCCACAATTCTTCCGTAAGCAGCCTTGTTGTGGTGCCCGAGTGTGAGAGCCCCCACATGCTCGCTGCCGATTTTCCATTCTATATAGCCGGTATCACAGTCAACGACTCACCCGTGCCTCTCATCCTAAAGGAGAATTATCCAGTTGCTGCAGGTAGCCGCCGCGAGCCTGCCGCAATAGCAGCCGACGCGCCACTCTGCCCCACTTCACAGATTTCCTTCCGGACAGGAGATGCGGAAGCCACCACCTACGACGTGTCACAAGCAGCCGATCATCTGCTCTATCGTCAGGAGACCGCCCGCTGCTTCACCGCCATGCCGGGGCAGGAGGTAAGCATTGCTGTAGATTGTGCTAATCCATCTATGGCCGATGCCTACGTTTATGTCGATTGGAATGCCGACGGACAGTTTGACTATAGCCTCTACGACAATGGCACCCCGGCAGATGGTTCGGAGATTGTGGCCTACTCTTATGCCGAAAACCGCGACAGCCGCGGCAACTTCCTGACATCGCGCCCTGCAGCACCTTCGCTCCCATCATTTCGCATTCCTGCCGACACACGTCCTGGTGTTTATCGCATGCGTATCAAGATCGACAGCAATAGCACTGATCCGGCCGGTAGCGACGATATTATTTCTGCCGGCGGCTCCATGACCGATCTCATGCTCAATATTCATCCCGGGGATATCACTGTCGACGATCATCAACTCAATGGTGAGGTGCTCTCGGCCGAGGGCGCCAAACTCAATAAAATGCCCGCCAAAATGGGGCGCGATCTCCCTATCATCCTCGCGCCTGAAAAGGCTTCCGTCCGGGTGGCGTGACCGTAAGATACGGACACCTCTCAGGCGACTCCATTGTAATGGAGAATCCGCAGTATTTTGAAAAGGAATTTATCTTCGACTCTGACCGCTTCACCATCCCTGCGCAATATGTAGCGGGCGACATACTGCTGATGGGGCGCATGATCGAGCAATCGCGCTGATCATGCAGCTGGTCTCATACCTCCTTTAATACTCCATTTTAAGAACCACGACCCATGTATCCCATCATACTTGTCAGCAACGACGACGGCTACTCAGCCAAAGGTATCGACTCCCTTCTCCACTTCATCTCCCCGGTAGCCCTCCGGCATGGCGCAAAAGTGATAGTCATGGCACCCGACGGCCCACGCTCAGGTAATTCGTCGGCCATAACCCACGACGGGCCTGTGACGCTCCGCCATCTGCCCGACCATTCCACCGGAGCTGAGATGTATGCTGTCGGTGGCACGCCGGTAGATTGCGTCAAACTCGGCCTCCACCTGCTCAAGACCCGAGAGCTGCGCCCAGCGCTCATCCTGTCGGGTATCAACCACGGAAGCAACTCGGCTGTGTCGGTGACCTACTCCGGCACCATGGGCTGCGCCATAGAAGGGGCCATGAACGGAGTGCCCTCCATCGGTTTTTCACTGCTCGACTTCCGTCCCGACGCCGACTTCAGCGGTTGCCGCGATGTTATAGCCGATATCACCGACCGTGCGCTCTCCTGCCCTCTTCCCGACCGCATATGTCTCAATGTGAATATTCCGGCAGGATGCACACCCGAAGGCATTAAGGTGGTACGTGCCGCCGAGGTTATTGGACTGAGGAGTATAGAGAATACACCGATCCGCTCGGACGTCCGTTTTACTGGCTCACAGGCCGCTTCCATAATCTTGAGGCCGACTGCGAAGCCACCGACGAGTATTGGCTCAAGCGTGGATGGGCATCGGTGGTGCCTATTGCAGCCGATATGGATGTCGATCCTTCAGTGACAGCTGCCATCGGGGATATGCTTCTCTAACCGTTGCGCCCGTCAATTGCCGACAGCCGCGACAGCATAGCGGCCACACTGCCACAATGCTCCCCATCGACAATAATCCCATCGCTATCCTCGACTTTCACTGTAGCTGACACCTCTTCGCCTGATACGGCGGGGAAATAGCCATTGCGCCACAACGCCCGCTCGACAAGCGGCCTCCATCGGCCACTTCCATCTATTGCAACCTTGTTGCGACACTCCATGTCGATCCTGAACTCCCCCGACGTGGCGTCAAATCTTACCCCGTCACGACAGAAATAACGCTCCGGTGCCCCTGCCATAGCAAGATCCTCCGGAGTGCCGGTGGTGACACCCAGGCGCTTGTCGATGAGCCACAATGTATCAGCCACCTGAAAAGCAAGCTCCAGATCATGAGTCGACATAAACACCGTCTTCCCCTCATCGCGTGCCAAACTCCTGAGAAGCTGCATGATCTCTACCTTGCTCGGATAGTCGAGGAAAGCGGTTGGCTCGTCAAGAAAAATCACCGGGGTCTGTTGTGAGAGCACCTTGGCGATCATCACTTTCTGCATCTCACCATCGGATAGGTCGGCCACCAGTCGCTCTGACAGATCCGAGATTCCTACCCGTGCCATAGCGTCAGACGCCATCCGGTGGTCGGCAGCCGAGAGCCGCCCCCAGAAGCCGGTGTAGGGTGCGCGCCCCAGCGCTACAAGATCCCCCACCTTGGTGGCTCCGAGCTGAAGCCGGTCAGTGAGCACCACCCCTATCAGCTTCGACAACTCAGAGCTGTCGAAGCTGGACAGATCGCGCCCGTCTATCATCACACGCCCGGCCAATGGGGGCTGAAAGGCGGTAAGGGTGCGCATTAGAGTCGACTTTCCGGCGCCGTTGGGGCCCAATAGACACGTAAGTTCTCCCCTGCGCAGAACTGCTGAAAACGGGGCTGACACTACTCTCGGCTGGCCTGATCCGGATGAGTAGCCGGTCGAGAGGTCTTCTATCTCAATATCCGCGCCCGGGCGTTGGTCCGACGCTTCTTCAATTCTGGTCATGCTGAAAATGATGATTAAGACTGCGTGGGGGCGACCCGCGCTCAATATGTGATGGCAAAGGTAACGATAAGCCGCCACCTCCACAAATAAAACTTTTGCCGCGAGCACGAAATTTGAGTACCTTTGCAAGTTATTTTGATTAACCACAACAATCAATGCAACGCCTCAAACCATTCATGCTCCCGATAGCCATGGCTACGGGACTTATATTCCATAGCTGGATGGAATATGCAGCCTGGGCCGCGCCATGGCTGATATTCATAATGCTGCTCATAACATTCTGCCGCATCGATCCCCGCCACATCCGATTCACACGCCTCACAGGCTTCTGCCTGACAGCCCAACTCGCAGGCTCCGCCGGAGTCTATCTCCTGCTCTGCCCCTTCAATATCGATCTGGCTCAGGGAATGATGATATGCTTTCTGTGTCCTACTGCCACTGCAGCCCCGGTGATCACAGGTATGCTTGGAGGAAGTATCGAGCGGGTGGCCACCTACTCTCTTGCAAGTAATATAGCTGTGGCTCTACTCGCCCCGCCTGTGTTTACGCTGATAGGCGCCGAAGGCCTTGACTTTGTGGCCACCACCCTCACCATAGCCCAGCGCGTGGTGCCTCTTATCATCCTCCCATTCATAGCCGCCATGATGCTGAGGCGCTGGGCTCGTCCTGTCCATAAGGCACTTTCGTCGCGACAGGAGATTTCGTTCTACGTCTGGGCGTTGTCGCTAATCATTGTTGTCGGTCGTGCTGTGAGCTTCGCCATAAAAGAGCCCCGGCCATGATTCCGGCCATGATAATGCTCGCAATAGGTGCCGGATTGGCATGTGCCGTGCAGTTTGCCGTCGGTCGAAAGATCGGGGCACGCTGCGGCGACAAGATTGCAGGAGCGCAGGGACTCGGACAAAAAAACACGGTGCTTGCCGTGTGGATGGCCATCACTTATCTCAATCCAGTGGCATCAATAGCCCCTGCAGCCTACATAGCATGGCAAAACACCGTCAATTCGCTCCAACTCTATTACCACGCGCGCCATTGCGCTGCAAATAGCAAACTTTCTACCGGCCGCAGGCGTTAAACCATTTTACATCAGGACTATGAACAGCATATTCGACACCCTCATGTCACTGCCTTTGCTCAAAGGCGTTTCGGCCGAGCGCATAAGGCAGGTAGTGGCCTCCACTCCCCTCCATTTCCTTAAATATCCCGAAGGCGACACCATCATCACCCCCGGTAGTCCCTCTACCCATCTCAACTTCATCATCAGCGGCAGCGTGAGAGTATCCGTGGCCAATGCGTCGGGACGCTTCAAGGTGTCGCAGACCCTCACCGGGCCCGATGTCATAGCGCCTGAATATCTCTTTGGTCGCACCACAGCCTTTCCTTGCTCGGCACTGGCGCTGGAGCCCACAGGCATATTGCAGATAGCCAAATCCGACTATATATCCATGCTCAAACACGACGAGGTGATGCTCTTCAACTATCTCAATCTCCTCGCCGCAGGGTCGCAGAGCCGCATCGACGGCATCATTTCGCTTACCGATGGACTGCTTGAGGAGCGCATCGCCTACTGGATTGTAGCCCTCACCCAACGATCGGGCACCGACATAGTGCTCTCTTGCCGTCAGCGGCATCTCTACTCCTTCTTCGGAGTGCAGCGGTCGGTGTTCTACGCCACTCTCGAAAACCTCGCGCGCCGGGAGATAATCACCTTCACCCACGACGAGATCCGCCCCGTGTCGCGCGATAGGCTCGTCAAGCTCCTCCTCACCTCCAACTCCGAATAATATTTCCGAAACATACCATTCATATCATCTCACAATACCCCTGTCAGCTATGGAAAAATGGACCACTCTGGAAAGTGAATATCTGATACGTCGCCCATGGCTCACCGCCCGACGCGACAAGCTGATGATGCCCAACGGCCATATCCATCCCGAATATTATGTGCTTGAATATCCCACATGGGTCAACGTGATAGCAATCGACCGGCAGGGTCGGTTCATTATGGTCGAACAATACCGCCACGGTCTCGACGATATATTCACCGAGCTCGTGGCCGGTGTGGCCGAAGATGGCGAGGAGCCTCTTGCCGCAGCACGCCGCGAACTGGAGGAGGAAACCGGTTATACCGGCGGCCAATGGGAGCTCAACACAGTAATCTCGGCCAATCCAGGCAGCCAGAACAATCTAAGCTATTGCTTTATTGCTCGCGACGTGGAACCTAACGGTCGGCGTCATCTCGACGAAACCGAAGATCTATCGGTCAAGCTCCTTGAGCGCTCGGAGGTGCTCGGGCTCCTTACTTCCGACACCATGAAGCAAGCCCTTATGACTGCTTCGCTGTGGAAATTTTTCTATAACGAAGAAAAAAATCGCCCGACAGTGTAACATCCACCCCTTGCGATGCGTCTTATTGGTGTATGGACATCACAGGATTCAATACTCTCGCATCGCAACTCAGGCCACGCCTCCACGAGGCAGCCTCGCGGTGGCTCGCCGAAGCGCCACGAGGATGCGACACCCCCGACGATGTGGTGCAGGACACCCTGCTCCGTCTTTGGGCCGTGCGCGACACACTCAAATCCGACCAGTCTATCGAAGCCCTCGCCATGGTGGCTGCACGCCACATTGCCATCGACGCCTTGCGAAGGTCGTCGAGTCGCCCAACAGGAGTCTTCGATGATAGGCTCGATCCCGAAGCCAATCTCCTTGCCCCTGACGAAGCCGCCGACCTCTCAATAGCCGAAGCCCTCGCTTCGCAACTCCTTTCACGACTGCCCGACCGTCAGGCCCTCGTGGTGAAGATGCGCCATGCCGACGGCCTCGAACTGGCCGAGATAGCATCGCTCACCGGCATAAGCGAAGGCAACATACGCACCCTCCTCACCCGCGGACGCCAACGCCTCCGCCAGCTCTACGAATTATCCACTGCCCTATCATGAACAAGCCTACCATCACCCAGCCAACCATCCTCTCCGAGGCCGAAGCTCGCGCACTTCTTGAGCGCTTTGAATCAGGCGACACCTCGCTGGCCGACGAGCAGGCCCTCTATCTCTTCTTCCGGAGCGCCGATCTGCCTCCCGACCTCGCACCGTTAAGGCCACTCATGGCCTGGTATGAGGGTGGTTGCTCAGGAGAGCCCCAAATGTCTCCTTCTGTTGCCGCTTCCTCCTCAGAACCCACGCGCATACGTCGGTTTGCAGCCCTGCGGCCCATATTAATGAGTGCAGCTTCCGTGGCCCTCGTGGTGGCCCTTGCCTTCTCCATCCGATCTCTTTCAGGATCGTCACAGATTGCAGGTGAGCCCGAACACGACAACTTTGCCGAGCTCTATGGTGGAAGCTACATAATCCGCAATGGGGAAAAAATCACTGATCCAGCTCTCATACGCAACGAGATCATGAGAGCCGGACGACTCACCGACAGCATCAACAATGTCATTGCCATGCGCACCAACCCCGACAATCTCCTCGCTTCTGCTGTCGAAAAACGCATCGGCTCCTCTCATCCCCGCGCCGTTGAAACCATCATCAACACCCTGCAAAACAATCGTTAATCACAACACCCATACACCTCCTCATCACCATGTCAACCAACACATTGCTCCGCGCCATCACCGCTTCGGCCATCGTGCTCACTGCCATGCAGGCATCGGCCCAGAAAAAGATCGACGATATTATCCAGAATATCCTCGATAACAAGCAATACGATGTAACCTACTCCGAACGCCGCGACCCTCAGTCGCGCAAGATTGTAGAGTCGTCACACATCATCAACTCTTCCGACCGTAATCTGTTCAAAAAACTCCGGCAGGATTTTCAAGACGAGCGTAAGCAGTCGGTCAACTACAGTCAGGTCGGCAACGACATTATCACGATAACATTTGTCGAAGGGTCTACCACCAGCACCTACTCTCTCATTCGCGACGATGACGAGTCTTGGATGCTTAGCGCCAACAAGCAGTCGACCGGAAGCAAAAACAACACCCGGAAGTCAAGTGGCCGCTCCAACACTACCCATGTGTACATCAACGGCAATCATGTGACCACCACATCTGCGCCCACTTGCGAGGAAATCACCGTAGTCACTCGTGCCGCCCAGGCCAATGCTCAGGTTGCGCAAGCCAACGCCCGTATAGCTCAAGAAAATGCCCGCAAGGCTCAAGCCAACGCCCGCAAAGCACAAGCCAACGCCCGCAAGGCACAGGCCAACGCCCGCAAAGCACAGGCCAACGCGCGTAAAGCGCAAGCCGATGCCCGACGCGCCCAGCGTAAAGCCCGGTCAACATCAAATTCTTCCTCGTCGAGCTACACCTTTTCCATCTGATTGGGTCATTCCCCTCTCATCCTCCCCTTGTTAGCTTTTCATAATAGATATAAATTAGATACAGACTAAACACTGCTACTCATTGTTCGGCGCGGCCCTGTGAAGAGCCGCGCCGAAACCGTTTTCCGCCAACACTGCATCGACGGTCATCCGGACAATTCGTCTACCGAAAGCCGGAAACTCTGATTCTTCTTTGTCAATACTATATACATAGTCAGTCTGTGGAGGAGGTGCGGGCCATGCGCCGCCACTTGGCATATCCGAAAAACGCTATCACTGTATATATGCCATAGAGCACGGCATAAAATGGAATCTGCTTATATGCATAAAGACCCACACATACTATATCGACCAATATCCAGCATATCCACTGCTCGACATATTTGCGGGCGAGCAGCCACATGCCTACTATGCTCGCGGCAGTAGTGAACGCATCAGGCACCGGCACCGTAGAGTCGGTGAGATACCGTAGCCATAGGTATAATACACCCCACAGCAGAGCAAGCACTCCGGCGCATCCGGCCACCACACGCCATGTCACATGTCGGATAGGGAGTGGTTTCTTTTCCTTGTTCTTCTTGCGCGACGAGCCAAATGTCCACACAGCATATCCGTAGGCGGCAATCGCCAGATAGTAGATATTGATGGCGAAATCAGCATAAAGACCTTTGCGGAAATAGAGCACCATCGACACCATAGGCATAACTACGCTCACTATCCACATACGCTTATCGGCGCGATACTCCCACCATAGGTAGAGAAGGCCGAGCAGAAGACCTACTATCTGGAGAAAAAATTCAAAATTCAGTTGCATATCTATAATGGGAAGAATCAGAGACGGAGTGTTACTGTGGCCATCACATTAGTTGTGGCCTGCGCTGCAAAACCGGCATACCGGTAGATCTCTGGTGTGCCGTCGGCTCCTATCGTATATCCGGCTCCGGCATATCCGTTGTTGCAATACTTCTCATTGAAGATATTGTAGATGGCAATGGAAGCGCGGAGCTCGCGCAGTCCGGCGATGTTCCTGAATGTGTAGGCCAGATTAAGGTCGGTCACACAATAGTGGGGCAGACGTGCCTCGGCCGATCTGGCATTGTTCATATATTGGGCCGAGACAAAACGGGTGGCGAGCGACGCCTCTGCGCCGCGCCATGCGAAATCAAAGGTGTTCGAGGCCGTGAAGTCGGGCGAGAATGCTATCGGGGTATCACCGCAATCGATGGCTATCGGATTGGTCCATTCATCCTGATAGATATACTCCGTAAAATCCTTGATGCGGCTGCGCGATAAGGTGGCGGTGAGGTTCCACCCAAACCAGCGGGTGGGCTTTATTGCTCCCTGCAGTTCTATACCGGCTCGATAGCTGCGCGGCGCATTGATGCTGAGCGGATTGCCTGTATCTGAGAGCTGTCCGGTCACCACGAGTTGGTCGTGATAATCCATATAGTAGAGTGTGGCACCGGCAGTGACGATATTGTTGGCGAAACTATATCCGGCCTCATAGTCAAACAGGCGTTCGGCCGAGGGGAGGTGGCGCGGATCGCCATCGGTGAAATTATCCCTCACCGGCTCTTTATGGGCCACACTCCATGATGCGAAAGCGCGATGAGGGCCCTCTGTATAGGTCAGACCCAGTTTGGGATTGAAAAAAGTGTAGTCGCGACGTATGTCGAGACGTGCCATCGCTTCGGTGTTGTAATCATAGTTGTCGCTCACTCCGGTGATGGTGTAGTGGATATTGCGCAACTGGAGATCGGCATAGCCGGTAAGCGATGACGATATGCCCACATCGGCTCTTACATAGATATTGGAGTCAAACTTCCGACCTATGTTGTCGTAATAGCGTTGGAGCGGATCAATGGATCCAACATAATTGCGCACCCACTTCACTTCGCCGTAATGGCCGCCCCGAAACCAGTTGAGACCACCTCCGGCTGTAGCATTTATCCGCCCTGCGAGATAGTTGAGAGTGAAGATAGCTCCTCCAAAATCGCAGTCGTTGAATTTCAGGCGTATGAGGTCGCTCTTTTTCACCGGCTCTCCATCGGATCCTTCAAATGGCTTGAGGCCATACTCCACCAGGGTGCGTTTGGTCTTATACTGCTCATAGTAGCCATCACCCTTGGTATAGTGGGCGGCGGCACTGAGCCTCCATTTGTCGCTCAGTCGCTGATAGAGCAGGAGCTGGAGATGGTGTTGGGTGAAGTTGTCGCATTGGTCGGGATAGAAAGCGGGCTTGCCGTCGGCATCGGTGTAGGCGCCGCATGGATTGTAGCGGCGACCATATTTTTCCATCTCCTCCTTGGTGGCATAATCCCATGCCATATAGGTGCGCTCCTTACCGCCGAAAGCGAGCAGTTTTATGTCGGTGCCTCCATTGGAGTAGGCCAATTGGCCGAGATAGCTCCATAGCTTTGAGAAAGCTCGGTCGATATATCCGTCGGAACCGATATGGCTCAGACGCACGTCGGCGCTCCAGTGGTCGCCGAGTTCGCCCGACCCTACGCGAAGTGTCTGCCGGTTGGAGTTAAACGATCCGTAGCTCACCGATGCCTCGGCATAAGGGTCGATCGAGGGCGCATCGGTCACCATGTTTATACTGGCTCCAAAAGCTCCGGCACCATTGGTCGAGGTCCCGGCTCCACGCTGGATCTGCACGTCGCGCACCGACGATACAAGGTCGGGCATATTGACCCAATACACGCGGTGGCTCTCCGAGTCGTTGATAGGCACACCATTGGCCGTGACATTGATGCGTGAGGCATCGGTGCCTCTCACCCTTATAGCCGAATAGCCGATACCGGCTCCGGCATCGCCGGTGACCACCACCGACGGGGCAGCCTGTATGAGATATGGCAGATCGCGCCCGTCGTTGCCCTTATTGAGCTCCTTTCGTGATATGTTGCTGAATGCTACGGGAGTTTTTACAGAGGCGCGGTTGGCGCTCACCTCTACCGAAGGGAGCTTCACTGCCTTCACTGAATCAACGGGCTCGGCATACACGCAGCCCGCATGCGACGCCAGACCGCAGCAAACGGCCAGCGACGCTCTCACAAGAGAGTTGGTCATAAGTTATTTTCTCTACGCCGGTATTACCCGGATCAGGTTATAAGGGTATGATCTCAGCTTCGAGCCGCCGCTATCGGGCGGCTGTCGGCACCCCTAAATACAAAAGTTGGCGCAAAGGTAAGAATTAATTCCTACCCTGCAAAGAAAAAAGAGCTTATGACCGTGAGAGGAAATGTCAGCGCACCACTATCTCATCGGTAAAGAGCACTCCTCCGGCCACAGAGTCGGCATCGGCCTCATATCTGATATAGCGTGCCCTTGCATTGCCATTCCAACCAAAATTTTTGAAGCTTACCACTGAGTCGCGCTCCACCTTATTGTCTATGGAAATGAGCTCCGACAGGTTGTCGCGGGTTGTTCCCGCCGAGATCACCACTTTGGCTGGCATCCACACATCAGGACCGCATATCTGCATGAAGTCGGCCCCCACATAAGTTATCTCTTTCTCCTCGCCGAGATCTACCACTACATCCATTCGCTCAGTGCCGCGTCCGATAAATGCTTGCCAGAGGCCATCGTTGTAGTTCCATCCGCCGTGGCGACCGTCGGTAAGAGTCGAGTCGCCGTTGGCAGGATAATTGCGCCAAGCCTTGAGATTATATTCCACAGGGGCTCCATAGGCCAGATGGTGGTCGTCGGCTGCAGCTTCAGGGCGGTTGCCTATCTCATTATCTATATCAAATGTGGTGTAGCCATTGGCGCGCATATCGGCCGCAAGCCACGAGGCCCGACGCTTGAAGTCGTCGTAGTCGGTCACCGATTCGGGGCTCCATGCCCTCTCGGCTATAGCATACATGCGGGATAGAGCATATATTCTGCATGTGAGGCAGTGGGGATATACTCGGCAAAAAGATTGCCCTGAAGACCGAAAATATATGGCTTGGCCTGCTCGGGAAGTCCATCAGTAGGATTATATCCATAGGCGGTGGCGAGAGGCAGATAGCCGCCTATAGCTTCGGGCTGCGAGGCAGGGGCATCCTGATAGCCGTCGAGATAGCAGTAGCGGCCAGGGGTCATGATCACACGATGACCATCGGCGGCTGCGCGCTCTCCTCCCTCGGTGCCTCGCCACGACATCACGGTAGCATTGGGGGCAAGACCTCCCTCCATGATCTCATCCCATCCGAGCATATCCCGGCCCTTTGAGTTGAGGTAGCGCTCCACGCGGTGGATGAGATAGCTCTGCAGGCCGTCGACATCAGCTATATTCTCTTTCTTCATCCTCGCGGCACACAAGGAGCAGCTCTTCCATGCCTGCTTGGGCGCTTCATCGCCTCCTATATGTATGAGCTTGCTCGGAAAGATCTCCATCACCTCATCGAGCACATTCTCTATAAACTCGAATGTGGCCTCATTGCCTGGACAGAAATCAGGCTGTCCATACTGCTCATGGGTACACGACAGCTCGGGATACGATGCAGTGACCTCTTCCGAGTGGGATGGCATCTCGATCTCGGGATTATATTTATATAGCGGTCGGCTGCATAATCCACCAGCTCCTTGAGCTCCTGCTGGGTGTAATATCCACCACGTGCGTCAGGGTCGCCGGCTTCAAGGTAACGGTTGCCCCGTGAGTTCCACTCTTTCCATGTCTCTCCATCGCGCCAGGCCGCAAATTCGGTCAATCGCGGATAGCGCTTGATCTCCACGCGCCATCCGGCTGCGTCTGTCAAGTGGAGGTGAAGATTATTGAGCTTCAACCTCGCCATGGCGTCGATCTGCTTGCGGATGAAAGCGGTGTCGCGGAAGTGGCGCGACACATCAAGCATCAGACCCCGATAGGCCAGACGCGGCAAATCGGTCACGGTGCCACACGCAGCGCTGCCATCACCCGCCTTGAGCATCTCCCCAAGTGTCACAGCGCCATAAAAAAGACCGGCCGGAGCAGCTGCGCTCACCGTAACACCATCCTTGCCCACCGTCATGGAATATGCCTCATCCGATGCGCCTGTATCCTTGCCGTCGTCGGGTCCACACTCTATCTTTATATCGGCGCTACCGTCGCGTGCAGGCAGAAGCGCAAAGCCGAGAGCCTCGTTAAGACGGGCTGCTATACGGGCGCTGTCGGTGCTCCCGACACCCTCTACCGCGAGAGTAGCTCCCGGAGCGGGAGTCCAGCTACCGCCGGTAGTGCTGTATTCGGCTGGAAGTGGTATTATGTTTTCTGGCGATCCGGTTAAGGCCGATGAGCCGGTACATGAAGCTATCGCAGCAGCCAGGGCCGGCGCAATGGCAAGATGGGTATATTTTTTCATGGTCGATGATATGTCTTGATCAATAAAGCAGGGCCAATGGTCAGAAGGCCCAAATCGGTTACAAATATAGCGATTCCCAACGGCATATCCGCCATCGGGCATGTTAAAAACTTTTAGCGGCGCCCTCCTGAAAGCTGTGAAAAGGGCAAAACCTCAAAATTATTGTGCCGGAATCGCGTTTTTAGCTTAAATATTACTAACTTTGCACGGTCAAAAAGCGCGTGTCGTCTCTCACGAGCCTCACTCCGCTTTCCTCTCCACCCAATTAAAAGTCAAGCCTTGAAAAAGATAAGATATTACCTGCTTGCGCTCGTAGCCGCTGTTGCCCTTCCGGGTTGCACCGAGTATCAGCGTATCCTAAAGTCGACCGACACTGATGCCAAGCTCGAATTTGCCCGCAAGGCTTTCGATGAAAAGCGTTATGTGCAGGCTTCGACAGTGCTTTCGGACATCGCGATGCAGATACGCGGCTCTGAGAAAGCTGAAGATGCCCTATACCTCCTCGCGTTAAGCTACTATGAGAGCAAAGACTATCTCAATTCGGGAGTGTGCTTCAAGCAATACTACCAGCGTTATCCGCGCGGCAAATACACCGAGCTCGCCCGATTCTATTCAGGCTATGGCTACTACCTTGAGAGTCCCGACCCTCAGCTCGACCAGTCGGACACCATGAAGGCCATCGAGGAGCTCCAGGGCTTCATCGACTATTTTCCCCGGTCTGATAGGGTCAATATTGCCCAAAACGCAATCTTTGAACTTCAGGACAAGCTCACCCTAAAGCAGCTCCAGAACGCTCAGCTCTACTACAACCTCGGATTCTTCCTCAACGACAACAATTATGAGAGCGCGCGGATAGTGGCCGAAAATGCCATCAAGGACTATCCCTACTCGCGTTATAAGGAAGACCTCGAGATGCTCATCCTCAAGAGCCGCTATCAGGAAGCAAAGGCGTCGATCGACGAGCGCAAGCCCGAGCGCTACCGCGAGGTGCTCGACGAATACTTCTCATTCGTCAACAATTATCCCGACTCTCCCCTGCGCGACGAAGCCGACCGCATAGCCAAGATTGCCCGCAACTATGTGACCGACTGATCAACCACCACCTACAAAGCCGAAACATACCATCATCCTTCGATATATGGACTACAAGAAATCAAACGCTCCCCTCAATACCCAGCCTCACGACCTCATCGAGCTCTCCCAGCAGACAGGCAACATCTATGAAACCGTCTCGGTCATAGCCCGCCGCTCCAACCAGATTGCCGGCGAGATGAAACACGATCTCGAAAAGAAGCTTCAGGAGTTTGCCACTCTCAACGACAACCTTGAGGAGATAACCGAAAACCGCGAGCAGATTGAGATTTCGCGCTACTACGAGAAGCTCCCAAGCCCACTCTCATCGCAACTCAGGAGTATATCGACGAAAAACTCTACTTCCGCAATCCGAGCAAGGAGAAGGCTGCCCTCGACGACTGAGCCATCCC
>PDYJ01000120.1_pt1 | contig 20986 bp, 28 predicted proteins | sample 1430841 | NCBI WGS metagenome assembly PDYJ01 (sample SAMN07237672, study PRJNA390542) | Gut metagenome, whole genome shotgun sequencing project. | isolation source: fecal pellets | host: Mus musculus | place: USA: New York, NY | collected 2016-10 | reverse complement strand
GAGATAACTGCAAAACTGACCGCGCCGCTGTCAATGGAGAAGTCTGCCTCCATGAAAATGTAATCCTAACGATAACCTATAACAGAATACCACAATGGCAAGATTAGAATACGACGAGCTTGTGCAGCTCCTCCAGGACGGACAGATAGGACATCTCCGTTTCATGCTGGAGAGCGACAACGCAGAGTCATACCTCGAATGGTGCGAACAGCATGGCATTGAGCCGTCCGACGAGTCGGCGGAGTTCTACTACGACGAAACCGAGATTGACATGATGGAGCGACAGCTCATAGACGATGAGAACTATGGCATCTGGAACTGACGGGTTCAACAGTTCCGGACAGCAGGCCCTCGACCGCTTCGCACAGATGATGATAGAGCGCATGGAGCGTATGAAGGCGTCGGACTGGCGGCAGGGATGGATCGGGGGCGCGTCCTCCGTCGGTCTGCCCCAGAACGTGACCGGCGCAACTACTCCGGCTCAAACTCCTTCTTCCTCCAGCTCCATTCGCCATGCGGGGCTACGAGCTTCCGGTGTTTCCTGACTTTCAAGCAGGCGCACAATTTCAAGGCGCACGTCCTCAAAGGCGAGAAGGCCTTTCCCGTAATATACTGGGATATGCTGGTGCGTGACAGGACGGAAAGAAGATTAGTCGACGAGTACCGAGCCATGTCGCAGGAGAACGAAAAAAAACTCGACGTGATACCCTTCATCAAGGCGTTCCCGGTGTATAACCTCGACCAGACCAATTTCCGCGAGGCAGCCGAGCGTATGCAGAAGCTCCTCGACCGCTTCAAGGTGCCGGAGATACGCGACACGCAAGGGATGTACGCGCACTCCGCCCTCGACAACATGGTGGCGCAGCAGACTTGGCTCTGCCCCATACAGGCCGACCGCAAGGAGAAGGGGGCATACTATTCCCCATCGCGCGACATAGTGGTGCTTCCGATGAAGGCGCAGTTCAACACCGGCACGACGCCGGAGGAGGTATATCGCGACGGCATGGAGTTCTATTCGACCATGCTCCACGAGATGGCCCACTCAACGATGACACCCGAAAGGCTCAACCGCGAGGCGGGGTCGAAGTTCGGCGACCCGAAATATGCCAAGGAAGAGCTTGTGGCGGAGCTTACCGCCGCGATGATCTCCCACTCGATGGGATTCGACACGAGCGTCACCGACAATTCGGCCGCCTATCTCGATTCCTGGATTACGGTGCTGAAGCAGGAACCGAAATTCATAGTGTCGGTGATGGCCGATGTCAACAAGGCTTCGGAAATGATACTCGACAGGGTGGACGCACAGCGTCTTGCCCTGGGCGAGCAGCCATATCTCGCGAAGAATGACCCGTGGGTGCCTCCGTTGGAGACGAGATATGCCCTTTCAAACGCCTCCATAGTGAAGACCCGCTCCGGCGATTTCGCCATACGCGCCTCCTACAACGGCGTCGATCTCGGAATGAAACCGATTGAGCGGTCAACAGCCCGTATGTATTTCCAACTCACGGACGAGCGCGAGAAGCACGCATTTCTCGGCAGCACCATCCGCAAGCACTACGGGTCGGAGATTGCCGGCATAGACCGCAAGGCGTCCAAGTCACTGTCAATCGCAATATCCTATGGCACCGGGTGACTACAGAATAGATTTCAAGGCGTTGAAGGCGCGTGTCGGCATCGATGACGTGGCCTATCGCTGGGCTACCGCCTTGACCGCAAGGCCGGGGTCGGACGTTATATTGAGCTTGTATTGGGAGAGGGCAAGGATAAACGCGATACGATAATTGTCAGCAACCGCCGCGACAAGGCCTCGCAGACATTCTTCCGGCGCGACGGCTCCAAGGGTGACGTGGTGAGCTTCATACGCGAGAATCTCAACTCATTCAACGCCTCCGGGCAGAATGAGTGGCAGCGCATAGCCAAGGTTATGGCGCAGTTCGCCAATATGCCTGAACCTGACTACGGCAGGAGCGCGACTATGTGAGGGCCGCGTCGGCACCGCAGGTGTTCGACCCGAAGCGTTACAGCGTCCGTCCGATAGACCCCGACCGGATTCCACGCCTCTTCTCGCAGCGCGGCCTCTCGGCTGATACGGTTAAGGCACTTTCTCCCTTTATCTACCTCGTTTCAGACCGCCGCAACGAGAATTTCAACGGCTTCAATATCGGCTTTCCCTATACTGCCGCCGACAGCGACAAGATAAGGGGCTATGAAATCCGGGGTATGGGCGGCTACAAGTCCAAGGCGGCTGGCACCGACTCTTCCACCGCCGCATGGGTGGCCGACCTCTCGCACGGCAGGAACGGGCTTGTGCGCCATGTGTTCTTCTGTGAATCGGCCTTCGACGCTATGGCCTTCTTTCAGATGAACCGCACACGGCTGGGCGAGGACATAGCCCTCGTGTCGCTCGGCGGCACTTTCTCCGACCGTCAGGTGCAGGGGGTGATGGAGCGTTTTCCCAACGCACGGGCGTATGACTGCTTCGACAACGACCTTGCCGGGCGCGTCAACGGCCTGCGCTCATGGCTCTGGTGGAGGATGTTCCGCTGAAAATCACCAAGACCGACGCCGGGCTTATGGTGGAGGCAGGGCAAGAGCTTCGTGTGTCGCCGGAACGCTCCATATACACTCAGGTGGGTACCCATATCCCGGTGCGTTACCGCATGGGGCAGTGGCAGCCGCCAAAGGATTCAAGGACTGGAACGACTGTCTTTTAGGCAGACGCACGAGCTTAAGATAATGCCTACCAAGCATGAACGTGACGATAACCTTGCCGAAAGACGCAATTCCGGCATTAAAATGTGACTGACCGATGAAGATAACGACAATATTACAGCCATATAAGGCCGGGATTCCGGCGTTGCTCGCTTTCTCCCTCCTGTCGGTTCCGGGACGGAGATAACGGCGCAGCAGACCGACCCGACGCTCACGGCGGCGGTGATAGCGCAGACCGCCGAGCTGAAAAGCATACACAAGAAGCGCAAGACCACCCAGGAGCGGATAATAGCCGCCGAGGCTGCGTTACATCGCCCTCGACCGTGTTCACTCCGTGGAGAACAAGATGCTGGAGTATCTTTCCAACGCCCAGGGCGCGATGCAGAACCTCTACCAGATCAAACGCGCCGGGGAGCTGGTGCTGACCGAAATCCCGAAAAACTGCGACCTGCTGCGGAAATCGGTGCCGGGACACCTCAAAGGCACGGCGATAGCCCTGCTGGTGTCGGACGAGCTGACCGACGCGGCGACCCAGATGGCCGCCCTCTATCCCTTTATGAAACAGCTCGTGACCTCCGGGAGCTACAATGTCACCGATTCGGATGGCAACAAGCAAAAGCACAAGGTGAACCTGCTCAATTCCGCCGAGCGGTACTATATCGCCAACGAGGTCGTTACGCGCCTCGAAACGATAAACACCGACCTGTGGCTGCTGGCATGGTAGGTGCGCACGCTCTCATGGAACGACCTTTGGTTTTCTCTCGACCCGGACGGATGGGCCTCGGTGATGTCGGGAAAGGCTATCGCCGAAAATCTTGTGTGGGAGTGGAACACCATCAAATACAGATAACGAGAATACAGTTGAAGACAATCAAAATTTTTACATTTCAATATGGATAACGAGACAAAGATTATCGGCCGTTGCCCGGTGTGCGGCGGCAACGTGGTTAAGACCTGCAAGGGCTACCGCTGCGAGAACAATACCGGGAGGACGGCAAGTGCGGCCTCTTCATAAACGGAGTGATCGGCAACCGCAAGATGTCCGATGACGAGATTGCGGAGCTGCTTAAGAAGCGGAGCATATTGCTCGACGGCTTCGCCACCAAGGAGTGGAAGGCTTTTCCAACGGTGCTTGTCATGGGTGACGACGGGGTTATATCAATGGAGTCTATTGTGGCGCGTTGCCCCCGGTGCGGCGGAGAGATCCGTGTCGGAGCAAAGGCGTTCAACTGCTCCAACTACCGTCAGGAGGGGAATCCCTGCGATTTCGTGATATGGCGCAACATAGGCGGCCACCTGATGACGCTCGACGACGTGCGCGAGATATGCGCCGACGGCGTTACCTCACGCGAGATAGAGATGTACGGCGAGAACGGCGCGATATACCGCCGCAAGCTCGGCCTATCACCCGACAAGACAAAGGTTATCAAGGTATGAGGCCGGGAACGAAACTCGCAATAATGCTCGCCTCCGGCGCGTTGGTCTGGGGGATTATAGCGATGGCCGTGTGCTGGCGCGAGAAGCCGCAGAAGCGGGCCGTAAGAGTGGCGCAGACCGCCCTCCATGCCTCGGTTGACAATCCTGAATCGGTGAAGGTGATTGCCGTCAGCGATCCGGACAGCGTTTTCGGACGCTGCTACATCGACGACGAGGAAAAGATGGCGATAGCCGTGTCTATGATGAAGGTAAACGAGAGGGTGATGTCGCAGACCGACAACCTCGGCAGCATGGACTTTGACAATCCCGCCCTCCGGGAGCTTGTCGAGAGGCAGATGTCCTCTATGTCGGCCATGCGCTCCCTTATGTCGTTGGAAGGCCCGGACGCTCCCCGAAAGCCGTTCAGCGGCTGGAAGGTCAAGATAGAGTACGAGGCCGTATCGGAAAGCGGCACTCCCTACCGCTCGGAATACTGGTTTATCACCGACCGCGACGCGCAGTGCGTGGTAAGCTCTTTCGAGATACCGTTGCTGTAAACAATATTCATCATTCAACCAACCCGTAAACACGATTATATCAACTCCAAAACAACTAACGCTTATGAAGGATCTTCTTAATCAAATCGAAACTCTCACCACCTCGTTTATGAAGGACGCCTCGTCGCAGCTTGACAAGGGTAACAAGGCGGCGGGGCTTCGCGCCCGTCGCGCCTCCCTGGAGCTGGAGCCGCTGCTAAAGCGGTTCCGCAAACTGTCACTGGCGGCTGCAGCCTCCGGCAAAAGACAAGATTAGCATCAGGATGTTCTGGCAGGGACATTCATTATCCACTCATTATTGCGGCTTCCATTTTACTGCCATTCCAAATAATAGGACAATTTCTTTGCTATCCGGGAATCTCTGTGCGCGAGCATGGGGATTCTCTCTTCTGTCGGCCCGTGGCTCTCGCGCCCGTGTATTTTTCGTTACAAAGTTACGGCTGGCGGTGACGGCGGCAAGCGACCGCCTTCGGCTTGCCTGCGTGAAAAAATCCGGCAGCCTTCCGCGATTTGTGCCAAATCGGGTATTCCGTATTTTTTCGCTTGCCACGCTTGCCTTGCGCCCCCTGTGCCCTCCGTCCTGATTGTATCGAAAAAATCACCCGGACGCGAGAAGCCGCAAGGCTTCAGACAAAAGGGAAAAAACAAACATTTCTCAAACATCTAAAACCCTTTTAATTATGGAAGCAGCAAACCATACCAACGCCAACAACGCAGTAAACGTGACCACAATCGCCCTCTCGCTCATTCAGCCGAGTGGCTTCAACCCCCGAAAGAGTTTCGACGAGCAGGCTCTTACCGAACTTGCCGATTCTATCCGTCAGCACGGGGTGATACAGCCTGTAGGGTTGCGCCCCATACCCGGCACCGACCGATACGAGATAGTGTTCGGCGAAAGGCGTTACCGCGCCTCGCTCATAGCCGAGCAGACGGGAATCCCGGCAGAGATATATGACAACCTTTCCGACAAGGAGGCGGAGGAAATGGCGATTACCGAGAATCTGCAACGGCAGGACATCGCCCCTATGGAGGAAGCCTCGGCTTTCCGTCGCCTCATAGAGAGCGGACGCTACGACGCGCAGTCACTCGCCGTGCAGGTAGGCAAGAGCGTGGCCTATATCCGCACCCGAATGAAACTTACGACCCTCATACCCGAAATAGCCTCATTGCTTGACACGGACGACATCACCGTCAGCGTGGCCTCCGAGATATGCCGTTACGGCGAGGACATCCAGCGTGAGGTTTACGAAAAGCACCTCAAAGACGGTCTGCCGTACAATAGTTGGCGTGGCATGAACGCCTCTAAGGTGGCGCAGATGATAGAGCGCGACTTCACAACCGAGCTTTGCCGTTACAGCTTCGACAAATCAGCGTGTGCCTCATGCCCCCACAACACCTGCAATCTGCTCCTTTTCGTGGAAGAGGGCTACGAGGGAAAATGCGCAAAATCCTCATGCCTCAAAGAGAAGCACACCGCATACCTCGCCGAAAAGGCAGTATCCATGCTTGCCGAATACCCCGAAGCCAACCTCTGCCAATACCAATACGACACCAACGAGGCGGTTGCCTCGCGCCTTGCCGAAATGGGCTACGAGATAGAGACCGTAAGCGATTATCCCAAACGCTTCCCGACCGAACCCGACGCACCGCAGAGGGAGGAAGATGATACCGACGAGGAATACGCGGATATGGTGCAGGACTATCAAGAGGAAATGCAGGAGTATTACACTGAACGTGCCGAACTGCTCTCAAAGAGCGAGGCAGGAGAAATAACCCTCTATATATGGGTTGGGCGCAATGACGTGACCCTCGGCTACAAGGCTGTGCCCGTAAAACAGCGCGAGGACGGCAGTGCCTCCACCGCGATAATAGCCGACTTGAAGGCAAAGGATATGCGTAACAAGGAGATAGCCGTTGAGCATACAATCGCCGACACAAAGGAGCAAATCAAAAAGGTTGACATCACCGAGGCGAAATTCTCCAACGAGGAAGACAAGATGATATATTTCTTCCTGCTCTCATCGCTTCGCAGGGAGCATTACGAGGCCGTGGGTCTGACCGACCGTGACCCATACAAGGCTCTCGACGACATGGAGAAAATGGCAATCATCGCCAAACTCAACGCCAAGACCAAGGCGATTATCCGCAGGGATTTCCTTATCGCCAATTTCCAAGGCGCATACCGCACCAACGCAATATCCGGCCTCCTTTTCGCTTTCGCCAAGAAGCACATGCCGGACGAGTTCGCGGCAATCGAGAGCCAATACAACGAGATATACGAGAAGCGTCACAAACGCCTTGAAGAGCGCATAGCGCAACTCAGACCTACCGACTTGCCGGAGGCTGAACCCGAGGCTCCCGAAACTGCCGAAACGCCCGAAGCCGACGAGCCGGAGGAAGCCGTGACCGACCCTGCCGAGGAAATTGCGGCTGAACCTGCCGATAAAGCACCCGAAGAAACCACCGAAGAAACCACCGAAGAAGCCGAGGTCATTCAACCCGACCCTGCCGAGGACGCACCGCAGGGAAGTGACAACGACACCGAAGAAGCTGCCGCCTAAGCGATAGGCAAATGTTTGAGCAAGCCACCCCAAACCGAATGGTGCGGGGTGGCTTTTGCTCGTACCCGACCAAAAGCCGCCGGTTTTGGAAACCTGTCAGCCAGACTGATTTGGAAAATTGTTTATCAAATAAGCCCCATAGGATATTACATATAATCAGGATGTCGGGGAAGACTGCTACTAATTGACAGATTTCTGTATCTGAAAAACGAGGGAGACTATTTTAATTAGTGAATAACATTCATTGCTGACCAATTTAGTAAAACAAGATAATAGGTTTGTGAATACCTAAGTAGCTACTAAAAATTAATGTACATATGTTGGCACGGTTTTTGCATAATACCAAGGTAAGATACAGCTATGAGAATCACAGAAGTAAAACTTACCAAGAAACAACGTGTGGAGTTGGAGTACATAGAGCACTTCGATTCCAGGCCGTTTATGCAGAAACGAAGCCGTATAATATTGGACAAAGCCGATGGCATGCCCTCAAAGAAGATAGCGGAAAGGCTGTCGTGCTCGGAACACAAGGTCAACCGCTGGGTCAGACGGTATCTCGAACAAGGTATCGATGGTCTGCGAAACAAACCGGGACAAGGAGCCAAGCCAATAATGGACTCATCGGACGAGGAAGCTGTAAGACATGCCATCGAGAAAGACCGGCTCAGTGTCATGAAGGCCAAGGAGAGATGGCAGCAGGCAACAGGCAAGGAGGCGTGTCGCGACACGTACAGGGCTTTTTTATCAGCCTTGGCGCAAGATTTGGACGTATAAGGAAAACGACCAAAGGGACACCCTCGCCGCAGCTCTACGATTATAAGAAGGAGAAGCTGCAAGAGCTTGAACAACAGTACCGGGAAGGTCTTATTGGCCTCTATTTCGGAGACGGGAGCTTCACTTGTACCGAAGGATATGTGCCATACGGCTGGCAGTTCCCCGGTGAAAGCATAACCATTCCATCGGACAGAGGCGCAAGGCTCAATATCTGGGGAATGATTGACTACAACAGCCGGTATCATGGCTTCTGTTCCACGGAAAGCATGACATCCGAACGCATCGCTGATTTCCTTGACAAGTTCTCCCTTACAATAAGGAAGGACACATTCATCGTGCTTGACAATGCCAAGGTGCACAGAAGCAAGTATATGAAGGAAATGAGAAAGATATGGGAGAAAAGGGGTCTTTTCCTTTTCTTCCTGCCTCCTTATTCCCCTCATCTCAACATTGCCGAGACTCTTTGGAGAATGCTTAAAGGGCAGTGGATACAGCCTGCGGATTATGTCTCGACTGACAATCTGTTCTACGCTGTCAATCGAGGCCTGGCGGGGCTGGGCAAATCCCACTTTATCAACTTTTCCAAAAGAGCCTGATATGTTCATTTATTTTTCTGAATTACTTATATTATATATGGACTCAAAACTTGTATGTCAGCATCAAGTGAAACCCAAGCTGCTTGCTCTCTATATGAGGACTTATGGTTGATGTTCCCCCATCTCTTATGGTCAATCCATCATAATTGGTATTTCTGATATACATATCGAATCCTGCCGTGAAATACAACCTTTTCCAAATGTCATAGCTAAATGATGCCTCAAAATGATTGAATGAAGAATTAGAGGAATCACCTTGCACATTGACAGGCTTGCCTTCTGGTGTAGTTGACCAATCAAAATCAGAATCATAGCCATTCCATGTATAAATCTTGTAAAACTGGTTTGCAAGCCTTAACGACAGCCTGTCATTCCAAAGATTAAGATTTGCTCCCGCCTTTATTGAGAATCCTGATCCCCAGTTGTAGTTGCGGTGATAGTCACGATAGAAGTCGGTAAGGATTCCCGCCAAAGCTATACCGTTTAGATGCAGAAAACCGTCAATTCTCATTATCGGCAATGGCTTGTATCTGAACATAACGCCGCCTCCGACCGAAGCCGGGGCACCCAGCTTGTACGGTACGGCGCATGGAAACAGTTTCGAGCTGTTTCTCTCTTCGCGGATTGTGTCAGAGTCAAAAAAGTCAAAATGCTGGTATAGACCAACATTTAGGTTTAAATCTTTTTTATCCACAATCTCCTTTGAAAGAAGTCTGCCGACAATCTCTGCACGACTTAAAAGCGGCTGAGATTTTATTCCCTGTACTTCAAGCAAGAAAGTAAAATAATCGTATGGAGCTTTCGTTGTCTCAGCAAATTTGTCGCCATACTCTATATTTACTTCCGCCGCAACGCCTGCCTTGGTACCCTCGTCATTATCCCACAATGTAAGCAATCGTCCGCCTAACGATAGCTCTACACTGATTGGGGGAATTCCGAAATTGCGTCCGGGAGTATTGCGCTTTTTCCAGGCATCACCGGAAAATATACGGGTAAGTCCCCTCATGGGGTTAACAACGAATGCAGCAAGCTCCCTTCCAAATCTTTCCCCACCCGATGCTCGGTCGTCGATGATAAGGTCGGAAGCCCTGTAAAGCACCTCTCCGATAGCGGCACCGCCCACAGGGGTGGCTATTATATCGTTTGTAGAGGGGTATTCACACTCCATGAACATCTCCCACATGGCACTGCCTCCTATGGCAAACAGTTCCGACTGCCAGAAATTATAGCCGTTGGAACGCCCTGCATTGAAGAAAATTGATCCATTATAGGGATGGTCGAACATATTGGTATGCAGATGGTCGTCATCCCACTCGAAGCCGTGCCGGAAATTCTCTTTGATGGTGCTCCATGATATATAGGCATAGTGCCCGTCAAGCACATAACGGTCGAACGCCCATAAACCGATATTGAAACCGACAGTCTCTCCGGCAGCGCGCCAGAAATGCTTCTTTCGATACCTTGCAACATCAATACTGTCTGGAGGAACCACCTCCGAGACAGTGTGTGAGTCTTGAAACCGGAGTTTGCCCGAATATATAACAGATAAGGTATCCGCCTTCTCTAATGTGTCGGTGTCAATCTGGGAGTAAGCCGGCAATATTGCAGCATATACTGATATAATTACTAAAAGCAAAAGTCTTTTCATATTGTTCATCTCATCTTATTCAGTTGGAAATGGTCCTACAATCTTCATTACATCAATCTCACTTTCTGCCATAGTATAGCACCCCAATATGCCAACTCCGCCCTCTATGTTAGAGAAAACCTTTACCGGGTCAGCAATGCCGAGGTCAATCATACCACCCTGCAGCCCTTTGTCTCCCGTCTGGTTTATCAGAACGCTTACAAGATAGTCATAATATGCCTTGGAGATTGCATAAAGTCTGAATCCACGCTTCATCTGTGTTTTTCTCCATTCATTAGACCCTTTTACCATCTGCACTATTTCCTTGACTACAATGGTGTGTTCTTTACCATCAATCCCTTTGTCAGAAAAAGGAAGCCCGTATGGTGAATATGGCTCCCATCCTGGAAGTGTGGAATGGATTTGGCTGGCAAGCTGCTGAAATACAAGCTCATGGGCAAAGTCTCGTTCTCCCATCCTGATGTCCTTGCCTCGCTCCACCGCGTCCCATTGCAGAAAATAATAATTGTCTTCATCCGGACGGTCTGTAAACGTAATGCCATACGTGAATATAAAGTCTGAGTTGGTATAGATACTTACCGGACCCTGCCGCTCTACCGAGACTCCTTCTATGCTGGCCGCATCCGGCATAATGTCGGATGCGGAGACGAAGGTCTCTGAGTATTCGGTGCTGATAGTAACCCTGTCACCAGACTGTATTTTTATATCCGATATATATAGATTTCTTGTTTTATCATATTCCATGATTCCTCTTCCAACTTCGTTTACCTTAACCAATATGTTAAGGTCTTTCACGTATGTCCTGTCGTTATGGATGTCGGAAAAGAAATAGGTCTTTGTCGCCGACACCTGCAGTGAAGAATCCGGACATACCAAAGAATTGATGGTAAGGATATTCTCGCCGTCCTTGTCGCGGTATTCGTCAAGATCCACCTCGTGATAGCACGAGATAAGCATGACCGGGAACAAGGCTGAAAGCAGATATTGTTTGTTTCGCATTTTTTAGAATGAATATGTATAGGAGACTGATGGAATTATAGGAATGAAGCTCAACGTCTTGAACGCTCTGTGCCAGTTATCTTTGTTGGCGGAGTCAATAATGTTGTTCTCATTGTCTTTCTTGATAGTTATGGCATTCATCCGACAATAGGCATTGTAGAGACTGAAATTCCAAACCCCGGAACGTCCGTTCTTATATGTCTTGTAGATGCTCATGCCGAGGTCAAGCCTGTGGTATGCCGGAAGACGCACATTGTTTCTCGATGAATAATAGTCTATTCCGTCAACTTCGTTGCCGTATCCCGGAGGACCTACTGTAGGCGCGTCGGGGAACTGGCTCCCAGGTATGTCATAGTTATACATCGAGAGTGTGAGCCGGTTGCCGGTCATATAAGTCCACCCGGCATTGAAATCTATTTTGTCGTTGAGCTTGTAAGACAGGTTTATATTGATTTTGTGACGGTTGTCAAACTTTGCAGGGAACTTTCTTCCGATATTCAAATCCTCAAACTTGCGCCAGTTCCACATCAGCCCGTAACCGAGCGAGCCTGTAAACCTGCCCGCCTCCTTTGTAACACTAAAATCCAGCCCGTAAGACCACCCTTTCCCGGAAGTGAGTTTCTCATTCCATGAGAGTCCGGGATTCAGTACAGATACGCCTTCACGATATTCGAGAAGATTGTCCATGTCCTTATACCATCCCTCAAAAGAGAAATACATATACCATGGAAGGTTGCCGTAAAATCCCAGTGAATACTGGTCACTTCTTAGAGGCTTGAACCCTGCGGCGACGGGTTGCCAAAGGTCGGTTGGAAGACTTATATAGTTGTTTGAAACCTGCTGCACATATTGGTGCATTCTCGCATAGCTTGCCTTGACGCTATAGTTTGTCCCTATGGCTATCTTCAGAGATGCCCTTGGTTCAATATTGGAAAATGTGTGTCCCTGAATTCGGCAAAATGTCCCTCTAAGACCTAAGTTGAACGCTATCTTGTCATTGAAGTTTAGAGTGTTGTCAAGGTATGCAGCCAGTTCATTGGATGAGATATGAGGGCTGTTATTGTCATCCTCACTGCATTCCCCGTCGGAATAGAATTGGTTTACAAGACCTTCCGGCAGATAGTCGTGGCTGACAAACTCTATTCCGGCTCGAAGCCTGTAAGTTTTGGAGAAATCGGCAAGATAGCTTGTCCTGACACCGATGTCGGCGATGCTGTTTTTTGTCCGACTTTTGTTATATCCGTATGTGTCAGAATCCTCCAGATCACTCTGATATTCCCTTTCCTGACGGTAGGTGGAAGAATATTTGGAGTAATATACAGATGTATTCCATATCCCTGGTCCGAGTCTGTAGTCGAATGCACCGAGCACACCCCAGTTGCCCCATGACAGACGATTGACATCCTCATCAAAGAAACGGGTGGTTGACTCAGTGTCGTCAGGCACCGGTATGCCGTCAGGCCCCACTACATAGCTCTCATTCTTACCCTCAAATTCACGCAGGCCTATTTTGAGGCGGTCATGACCATAATATCCTATTATATAAGCCGTCATGTCTTGGTTAAACTTGTGGTCAAGACGGAGATTGAGGTCAGTGAAGCTATATCCGGCAATATGTTTCTTTCCTTTTTTCTTTTCAACCGCGTTCATTATTGCAAGTGTCGGTGCCGAGACCAGGTCAATCCATGAACGCCTGACACCTATGGTAAATGCCGTACGGTCTTTTATAACAGGTCCGGTAAGGAAGATATTGGCGCTGAGCAACCCCACGGAAAACTTTCCATGAAACTTTTCAAAATCAGAACGCTTCATGGCAACATCAGTTATTGAAGATATTCTCCCTCCGTAGCGCGCAGGAAATGCGGCCTTGTAGAAGTCAACACGGCTTACAGTCGGGACATTGAACGACGAGAATATGCCTCCAAGATGGCTAACATGATAAAGCGGTAAACCTTGGTAGAGAAAAAGGTTCTGGTCATTGTCTCCGCCTCTCACATACATTCCCGTGAATCCTTCGACACCCTGGGAGACCCCAGGCAGAGTCTGCAATGCCTTGACAATATCAGGTTCGCCAAACATCACTGGTAAGTCCATTACCATCTTGTTACTTAGGCTTATCCTTCCCATTTCCGGAGCGTTGAGGTTGCGGTCGGCACCATAACCCCGTACTTCCACTTCTTTCAGTACATTGACTTTGCCGACTGAATCGGACGTGGCAAAGCCGTCTTGACCTAAAACACAGATGGCAGGGAAGCAAAACAGCCCTGCCATAATGGCGATTATCCTTAATGTCATTTTGTAGTTAGCTTAAGGATAAGACCTTTATTCTCGTGATGCGAGAGGGGATCGCCGGTAAACTCGCCGACGTACTCATATTCTATATTCTGTATCATGGTCGTGCCTTTGAACCCCATTATATTGGAGACAGTCACAAACGACGACTTATCGCCTTCCAAGGGGAAGCCGGCAATCGATACGGTAGTCGTATAAGTCGGATCCGACGGATGGGCTATTTGGTCCGGATCCTTATCGGGGTCTAAATTGGCATCTAAAAGCCTTGAAGTCAATGTTACAGAGGATACTGTCATGGTCTCTTTTCCGTCAACACTGAACTCAAGTTGTTTCCCCGAATAAATGCCGTCGCGATAGCTTGGAGAATTGGGGAGTGATGGCTCAGTCTCCTCATTATTGCAAGACAATATTACTAATGGTACTATAAAGAGCCAAATCCTATATATCAATTTCATTATTTATTCTTATAAAACTGGGGTTTAGCGAATCAAAGCTACATTTTAGAAATTTACCCCTGCTACATATTACTGCGGCAGGGGTAAATCATAATATTTATACATCACACCCTTAAATTGAGGGCTGGTATTGACCTTTCTTCGCAAATAATAATTTGAAAGAAGACATCTTATCATTAAATCCCGGAAGGCTCGGATATTTTTTTACCGAAGTAGGAGGAGCTACACAAGTAATGGTGCGATCACTGAAATTACGATCATCGTAGCCGATAAATACAGCCTCAATTTCAGAACAGGGGTATTCAAAATAACCCAATTTAAAGATTTTATTGGGATCATCGGGCATGTTGTTTGTCAAGATTAGAGACGAACACTTATCGTTAAACTCCCAAGGCTTATTTTTTAAGTTGGCCACCTCAGTATAGATAATCGAGTCATTCAACTGGAAAGAATAGTTTCTATCCTTGAAGTCTCTATCATCATATAATGTAACCTCAGCCAAGTCATTGTACCCTGCACGCGTAAGGGCTACGGCAAGAGCAGCATCAACAGCCTCAATACTCTCATCCACCTCTATACCATTCGAATCGAGATTATTCTTCAAATCAGGATAGAATGTAATGTTGTGCGAATCTTTGGCAGAGATAGACCAATCCAAATCGTTCGCAAGCTCTTCGGCATAGATTGCCGAGAACTCCGAGTCAAGGAACAAGAAGTCCCCATTCTCGTCATAAGAAGTTGGCACATTCTGGTAAGTTTTGCCTTTATATGTAATATTAAGGCATTCGACCAATTCACCAGATCTGGTCGAAATTTCTTCGTCCTGTGGGACAGGAACATCCGCATCGTTACTACAAGACCAAAGTCCCGCGATTGAAGCAACGAGCAAAGAATACAATAATGTTTTCTTCATCTGTTAGTTGTTGTATATGTTTTTATAGTATAACGCAACAAGAGGATAATTGTTCAGCAGTGTAAAAATCTTAGGAATAATTAACATTTAGAGCGTTACTTCTTCTTGATGAATTATTTTGCATAAGTTATAAATTATTTTCTAACCCTCCAAATATAAAATTGTTTTTTTGATTTGCGAACCACAAACAGTAGCACAAATAGCATTTGGATTAAAGCCTAAATATAACATAACTCTCTGTAAATTAGCAGATAATATCATTAGTGCCCTTTGCCACTACAACGATGAGGAGTTCTGACATCTATCTATACATCTTAGGGAAACCTACCGGGCTGAAGCCGAGGCAAAGCGGAGCGAGGTGTGGGCGCATGGAGCGCATCACGCCTCACTACCTTGCATTCCTCCGCTCCCTCCCGAATACCTGATAATCCGGGCTATATGCCATGTCCGTGAGCCGGGAGGCACACCGACATCACATATAGCCTTTCGTGTGTAAACCGGCCGCGCCACAAGACTGAAGCCTCCGTGAAGGCGGCTTCCGACTTGATCCGCGCTCTATGCCCGGAACACCGCAACCCCGATGCCGTGAACGGCATCCGGCCTGCCGCAACCTGCCGGTTAAGGTCGCCGGATATACTTTTTTGTTTGAAAACCCTGCGGGCTTCACCTGCGGCGGCGTTTTTGTGTGCGAAGCTACGGCGGACGGGCGGAACGACAAGTGACGCCGCGCTTGAGGTCGGAGTTCCGCGCCCGTGAGCCTCCGCATTTTTTGTCGCTCAAAAAATGGGTATCCCGCGCTTGCCCTCTGACTTCACACTTGTCTAATCCGCCCCGGTGGTCCGCCGTGGTGTATGCACAAAAAACATACCCCCTGCGGATGAAGCCCGGAGCTTCAAGCCAAAAGGGAAAAAACAAATTCAAACACTAAAACATGGACTATCAAGCAGCAGCAACCATCATCGACCGCAATTCGGGTCTTTACGACATTACCACCAACGAGGGCAGAGAACGCAGACGCCTGTTTTTCTCCACACAGGGCTATATATGCGAGTTCGCTCCACGCTCACGCAGACGCGGCTACATCATACCGCAGTCAACCGTAGCCAACTGGCTCGGAGTAGTGAAAGTGGAGAAGCCTGAAGCAAATATTGTGGAAAAGTTCAGGCGTTACGCCTCGCGTGCCACCTTCCCCTCGGCTTTCGTGCGAAAATGCCTCATGGCAGACCCTACAAAGGGCTGTTACGAAAACCGGCTCACAACCGGCACTCGCATAGATGGTGAGATTATCTCCCTCAAAGCCGTGGAGCGTCATGCGCCGTGGGCGGTAGAGGAATTTCGCAAGGCACTTGCCGAAAGGTGCGCCTATCATTCCGGCAGGTTCGACTTCCGGGGCTATGACGGCACCCTATGGATAGAGATAGCCGACAAGGACGACGGATATTATCGCAAGGGCGACATCAAAGCCGGACTTAGCAAGGAGTATCGCGGCTGTGGCAACGGCTACTACTATCTGTTGATTGACAACGAGCACTTTATAGGAGTTGATATAGACTGATTTATAAACCGCTCCCTGCGCGGTCAGAGGCGCAGGGAGCATAAACACAATACCGATATGATTACAACTGAAATCAACTACAAGGGCAAGGAATACACCTGCCGTATCGTGAGAAGCAACGAGGGCGAGGAACTGATAATCGCGGGAACAAGCCTGCTTGATGTCCTTATGCCTTATCCTGCAACCGACGGCTCGGACGGCTTCGCCGACAAGGAGGCTGAAAAGGTCGATGAAGATATTTTCTTCTATACCGCTGACAGCAACCTCGGTCTGCCCGATGACGCATTAATCGAGGAACTTAAAGAGGATAATCCGGAATGGTTTGATTGACAAAGCGAAACGATTATGAACCGAAAAGAGGAAATACGAAAAGAAGCCGCCGAGCGGTATAAGGACAGCGATTTTCGTGTGCCTAATATGTATTGCTTCATAGAGGGCGCGGAATGGGCTGACAAAAATCCATGTCCCGAATGGCATAGGTTTTCGGAGTGTGTGCCGGAAAAAGGACAGGTGATAATATATGCCGTAATCGAGGCTGATTTCAAGATAGCCTCATATCAGCTAATGCAGTATGACCCGTTACTACCCATGCCGCAAGGCGACAATGTGAGCTGGCTGGCAGTACCCGAATTATAGAACAGTGGGGCGTGAGGCGTATATACGTGTCACGCCTTGCTGTTTTGGGCGCGGGTCTATGGAATACCAATGTGCCGCCGGGTCTTTGGATGACCGCTCTCGGAACGATGGCCCTGATCCGCTTCAAGGCTGACGCTTTGGAGCGGATGTTTTTATGAAGATTTTTTCCTGTGAATTATTCGCTGCCGACAGGATTGGCGTTTTTCCGTGCGAAATTACCGCGTCCGGGAGGAACGGCAAAGGCCACTTCGTTTGAGGTCGGCGGACTGCGCCCGTGAGCCTCCGCAACCTTCAGCTCGAAACCGAGCCTTCGGTTTCAAATTTTCTCGTGCCTCCAAAATTTGGGTATCCCGGTCTTGCCGCTGACCTCACCCTTGCCTTATCCTCCCTTTGGCCGCAGTTGCGAATTGCACGAAAAACGGCCAGCCCTGCCGGGAAGCTCAAAGAGCTTCACAAAGAGGGAAAAAATTAGAAACTCAAACATTTCAAGACCATGCACAGCACAATCTATCAATTAGGAACAAGCCCGATTAGCGAGTATAACTACATCAACCCCGACCACATCACCGAGGGCGACACCGTAGGCTTCGACTATGCCAAAGAGGTGGCGCATGGGGAACGTAAAACACAGTTGGAAAAGCTGTTAGAAATACTCCCCAAAGGAATGCTCACACTCAATCATGACCTATCCATTACCTACAACGGAGGCATTGATGAATGGCGACTCTCCTATGCGGGGCTTATAAAGGAGAAAGCGGAGGCAATAACCCCTGACAAAGCAATGACGTGGACAGGCCCTGTCTATAATCTCCAAATGGCTGTCTTCAATCCGCTTGACACCAACTGCCTTTTCATAACCGACTACGGCACCGGCTACGGTGTGGCTGAACGCTCCATCGAGTTTATGCGCCTTATAAATCTGCTTAATCCGGGTGACAGACTGTATGCAGGCTTAATAGCCGACTATTATTTCTAACACCCCATACCCATGAGAGTTAAAAGAATGACAATTGAAGAGGGCAAGCGGTGGAACATAGACCGCTACCCGAATTTCCACCGTTCCGGCTCAATTATCGGAATGAAACGGCTCTACTACGGCGAACACGCCTTGTTGGTGCGTTGCGGAAACTACATCTACAACGTGACCGAAAATCCCCAAATCTATCACCGCGCACATCTATAAATCACAACAATATGAATACCGACATCGACTTTATGAACATCGCCGAGGGCGACAAGACTTTTGTCCGTGAATTTGAAAACTTTGTCAACGGCAAAGTGAGCAGCCCCGAAAAGACAGGCAGGGCAATGACCACCATGCACCGCTACCTGCAACAGCAGGCATTCAAGGTGTTCATGGGCTACATGAAAGCTCTCGCCTACAATTACCGACAAGGACACTATGACGACCGCAACGAGTGGGCTTCGCGCCTCGCTGCCGAGGCTTACAGCCACCTCATAGACAAGGAACTCATCTACGACCCCGAATTTGCTGAACTCAAAAACGCCGCCGACTATGTACGATACTGATACCGACTTTCCAGAATACGGACGGCAATGCGACCTCAAAGAGCCGTGGCGCGGCTACCGCAGAGGAACGGTTGTAGGTCGCAACGGCTACCGCCTTATAATAGAGGTGAGCAGCGGAGCGACCATAGAATTATACGAGGATGAAATAGAATTTGACTGATTATGAACAGACTGATGACACCAAGACTGGAGGAAGCCTTCAAGGGCTTCCCCCTCTACTCCCAGGACGGAAAGGGCAAGGACGCCGTATGCGTAGCGATATTCGCCATAGGAAACGCCCGGTGGTTTGTGCTTGAAGGGAGCAAGGAGGGCGACGACACGATAATGTTCTGCATTGTCGTTGGACTCGCCGAGGACGAATACGGCTATGTTTCGCTCAACGAGCTTGCCGGGATTGAGATAGACTGCCGCAAGCAGGGCTACGGAATACTCCAAATAACGGAGGTGCCGTATTTCAATCCCCGACCTATAGGGGAGATAGCCGACAAGCGGTTGCAGTCTTTCCTCTCCCGGCTGCATGACCCGTCCGATGAATGACCGATAACACGTCAGCCGTGGCATAACAGCCACGGCTGGCACAATCCGATAACGACATGGATATTCAAGACACGATAGACCGCATAACCGAGTGTGCCGAAGCCAAAGGCTGGAGCGTCCATACATCAAAGAATCCCAAGGCCGAGATATGGCAGTTCGAGTTATCCCAATCCACCAAGGCAGGGCAGGATTTCAACTTCTCCGCCGAAATGAAAGACGGCGACCCCGACAGCCTCATAAAGTCAGTGAGGGAGTATTACGAGGGCTTCGACCCCGACGAGGAAGCCTACCTCTGGATAGGCGAGGACGGACACGGCAGGAACGGCGCACCGTACCATATCCGCGACATAGTGGCTGATATGGAGGACGCGGAGAGCATGGTGCTTGACCTGCTCGCCGCCCTTGAAGAAACCGATTTCGACCCGACGGAGGAATAGACCCGTTCAGAAATATAACCCGGTCTGCCACAATCTTTTCGGTTGTGGCAGACATAACCATGTTTTTAGATATGTTGTTACAGACCATTATAGATATTGCCGCCAAATGCGGCTGGAGCGTGACCGTCAGCGTGATAGACATCGACTGTACCGCTTTCGATTTCCGGCGCAGGACTCGGAGCGGCGTGCCGTTCTGCTTTTGCGCCGACATGACAGGCGGCAACCCGGCAACACTCCTTGATGAGATACTCTCGTTCATAGACGCTTTCCAACCCTCTACCTTTGCCCGGCAGTGGTGCGAGCTATCGGGTGCCGGGGATAGCCTTGAAGCGAGGGCATTGGCGGAAATGGACGATATGCGAACCGAGGCATGGCTTCTCGCCGTTGAGCTGTCGGAGACCATAGCCTCCCCGGAACGCCGCACCCCGCCGTGGCATATCTGGAACTGAACCGGGATTATAGCCCCTTGCGCCGCCGCAGGGCTATAATCTCTATCAGGTCGCTACCTGTCAGGCGTGTGATTCCGTTGATGAACGTTGGTTTGGGAAACCGCTCGTCATGGTCGAAACAATAGTAGAAATACGACCGACTGATTCCGATTATCCGGGCCACCTCTGAAATGGTATATAGCCTGTTACGGTCAATCATAGAGATATTGACCTTTTTTTCGTATCTTCGTTTAGCCATCGCCCCCCGGAGTGTAGGTTTTTCGGAAAGTATTGCCGCGAATCTCCACAAAATTGAACATTTCCTTGCAGCGGTCATAGATTCTGGGTGAATAGACTTGAGAAAGCTGTTGCAGGGAAAGATTGGTAGTGGCGTGTGTGAACTGATTGTCGCGCAGGTCATAACGCCGCTGGAGGACATATTGCATCACATTCTCAAAGTTGCCCCACCGTCCGGTGGGTATTGTTTCGCTACCAAGTTCATCGAAAGCCTGGCGGGAGCTTGTGATGTATGTCTGGAGGGCATAATAGCCGCCGTCGCGCGATTCATCGGAAAACTCGGCGCAGATGTCGATTACGTTTGTCATGCGAAACCAGTAGCGCATACCGTCACGGGGAGGGTGTACCTCGTTGCAGAATTGCCGGACTACCCTTAGGAGCGTTGACTTTCCGGTGCCTATGTCGCCCCACAGCAATAGCCCCCGGTCCGGATCGAGGTTGCCGTGATAGTCTTTCAACGCCCAATGCACGATGTCGTTGAGAATCTTGCGCTGGTCGTCGCGGACAACATAGCCAGGGCATACCTTTTTTGCGCATCCAAGGAAGAACTGCTTGTAGGCGTCAATCTTCGTTAAGTCCGCAATCGGGTGTAACCGGCCCTCTGCGGCGTACCGCATTTGGCTGATAGCCTCCTGCGGATTTA
>PDYJ01003117.1_pt1 | contig 21062 bp, 22 predicted proteins | sample 1430841 | NCBI WGS metagenome assembly PDYJ01 (sample SAMN07237672, study PRJNA390542) | Gut metagenome, whole genome shotgun sequencing project. | isolation source: fecal pellets | host: Mus musculus | place: USA: New York, NY | collected 2016-10 | reverse complement strand
AACGGAAGCCCGGAACAGTTCTTAAAAGAGCATGGCGTGCATCTGGATTTATGGAAGGATTCTGAAAATCCGGAAAGGAATGAAAATATGCCGGATTTCTATGATGTCCTGTATATAGATGCAGGGCATATCATAGATGCGTCAAAATCTCCCACACTGATACAAGTGGAGCTTATCATCAGCCGTGCGGAGTATGGGCGTGAGGCATTGGGAAGGGAGGGACATAACCTGGCTGTCCGCTATGCTATAAACTGGATGATCTGAGGAAACAAAAAGGTTGGTCGGGGAAATGATAGAAGCGGCAGAAAATCCGGGAAGCCGGGACATCGGGCGGATTATGGAGGAGGCACAGGCGGAGATTGACTTCCTGCCGGATAACCAGATCGGTCTTTTGCAGATGCATGACTTTGGCTATCGGAATGATTCAGTACTGCCGCTTACGGTAGAACGGGCGGCTGCCTTACACAATGCCGGGCTTCCTATATATAGTCTGCATGAAGATGGGAGTTCCACATTAATGAATACGGAACAGGACATTTTAGAGACTGGCGGGATATTCGGCGTTGACGCCAGGCATGGGAAAGCCACCTGGTGATGGAATCTGTGCATAAGGAGAAGGAAGAAAGGGAAATGGACGAGGAATATCAGGAAGTAGAAGTATTTGAAGTACCGGCTTTGTTTTCTAACGGACGGATAGCGGAGGGGGACGTGCCGAAGGGATTTTACCGCTATGACTTGCGGGGGTCTGGCGATGATCCCGGAGATCCGGCCGTGCTGGAGAATCACGTAGTCGTGAACCATGCAGGAACCGTCCTTGCCATACAGCCAATCCCAATCCCGGAAAGGGGATTTTTAAATTTGGGAGAGGAGCTGAATTTTGTGGGAGGGATGTCTACGCCGGGGCAATTCCGGCAATCCCTCACAGGCTTAGATGTTTCTGTATTGGAAGGACAGATGCACGATGCGGTGATCCGTTCCAATGAAGAACTGCTCTATACGGATACCAATGACTGGTATGGCATTTTTCAGATTGATGAAAAGGGGAAAGGCAGGGAATACCTGTTTTTCAATATGGATTTTATAAAGAAAAGCGGGATGGAAGTGGAGGGAGGCGATTATGCGCTGCTCTATGGCGGAAGGCTGGGGCAACAGGACGACCTGGACACTATTTATGAGAAATTCAATCTCAATCATCCCAAAGGATATACAGGGCATTCCCTTTCGGTGAGTGATATTGTGGTCCTGAACCGTGGAGGGCATGTGTCGGCGCACTTTGTAGACAGCTTTGGATTTACGGAACTGCCGGATTTTGTAAGCCAGAGGGAACAGAGGATAAGGAAAGAGGCAGCGCAGTATTTTGAGGAAGAAGCCTACCCGCCGCTTTATACGCATACGCTTCCCTATGCAATGGAGCATGGCCGGGCGGATGATTACCTGGAATCAAGAAAACGGAACCTGGACTGCAAAAATGCCATTGAGGACGCGATCCGGAAGAACTTTGACGGGCTGCATCTGGCGTATGACGCCGCTAAGGAGATCATTGAAGAATACGGTGCGGAACGTGTGGTATTCATCCTTGCGAATACCGTACAACATTTGGAATATGACGGGCGGTTTTCTATTGGGAATAAGGCATGGGCAAAGGGATATGGGATACCGGAAAACATAAACCGGGGGATGGACATGAACGCTGACTATGTGGTAAACAGCCACCCGGCGGTACTGGACGGGTTTATCGGGCTGGCAAGGGATGCGATAAGGGAACAGGAATTAGTGATGGAAGAAAACGTGCAGATTAATGAGGAAACGAAAGGGTTTATTGCAACCGGGCATTTCGGCACATGGCATACGGTAGAAGCAAAGGAGATCAGCGGCGAGCTGTTTTACCGGATGGAGCATGAGGAATATGGGGATTCCGTTGCCTCTATTATCGTCAATCAGAATGGGGAGCTGGTGGCAGAGGACTTGGAGCATGGATTTGACCAGGGGGCAATGGAAGCCATTGGCGAGTATTTTTCGGAAAAAGGAATAGAGATGAAGCCGGAACCGCCATTCATTGCACAATACTATGTCATACAGAATGCCGAGGGCGGCAAAGCGGAAAGGGCATATCAGTATTTTTCAGATATGGATACGGCAGTTACTGCTTATCATGAGATTCCAAACCATGTGGACAAGCGGCTTGGCATGGAGAGCAGCGAGCAGCCGCCCTCCAGGATGTCCCTGATTGAGTGCAGGAATGGAATCGAAACACTCACAGACATAGAAAAATATTCCCTGAGTGGAAAATGGGTGCGTGAGGAAACGATGTCGGCATTACAGAAAGCAAAAGAATATCTCGACAATTATGATGCTGAAATTGCATACCAGACAGGAAAAGGCTATTTTTCCATCCAGACGGTTTCAGACGGCTATGATTATACGATTTATGGCAAAGATTTCCGGGAGATTGACGGAGGCGTGTATGATAACCCAGATATATCCATCGGTGAAGCGATGGAAGCAATCCTTTCTGATGAAGGAATCTCCATGACGGCATGTAAGGTTATGGATTATGAGGAATTGCAGGAGAAGGCAGAAGCAGCCGCACAGGAAGATCTGCAGAAGGCACAGGCGAAAGAAACGGAGAAGGGGAAGCTGCCGCTGGTTTCTGATATGACAGAGCCGGAGCCTGCATTAAACAGTCAGAGCCGGGCAGGGACTGAGGAAACCGTACTCTGTTATGCCCAGGCGCAGATTGATGAAATGGGGCTGTCGGAGGAAGTGGAGCTGCTTGGTGCAAGGGTATATGGGAGCCGAACCAGAGAAGGGCTGTACCATGAAGGCTCGGATATAGATGTTGTGGTGTCTTACAGCGGCAATCTGAAGGAGGATGCTTTTTTCAGTGCGCTCCATGAGGATGGATTAAAGATAGCAGGAATCCCGGTTGACATCAATCCAATCTCTACGGAAAAGACGGGGACATTGGAGGAATATCTGGAAAATGCGGAGAAATATCTGGATGAAAAGCAAGGCTATATGGAGATTCCTGAAAGTAATGGGCGGGCAGACCGGAAACAGTCTATAACATTTTATGTGGCAGAGTGTTCAGAATTTCATATATTGGGGAATTTCATGAGCGTCTGGAGACATTGCAGGAAGCAATGGAATTATATGAAAAAATCCCTGCGGACAGGCTAAATGGCATAAAAAGTATTGGTATTCAATTAGAAGATGACAGCATTTATGATGGTACGACTTATGACCTTATGGTAGCGGGTGAAATTCAGACAGAGTTTATCAATGAAATTCCTCATTACAGAGAAAGCCCGCTGGTGCAGAAAGCGATTGCGGATATGGAAGCAATGCTTTTGGAACAAAGGACGGGGCAGGAAGTATCAGCTCCGGAAGAGAAAGCAGCGCTTCCGCAACAGACAATGCCAGAGGTAAAGGAAGGAAAAGCTGTTCAGATGGAAGAAAACAGGAATCCAGCCACAGAGGTACGGAAATCTGTTGGAGATACAGAGGTATCGGAAAAGCAGCCTGCAGAACTGAAAAAAGCGGCTGAAAATGCCCCCAGAACAGACAGAGCCATATCCGGCGGCAGCAAGAAGCAGTCTGTCTTAAATGCCCTCCGGGAACGGCAGGCAAGAATGAAAGCGCAGGAGAAGGAAAAACCGGGACAGGAAAAACAGGGGCAGAAGGCACAGGCAAAGAAGAAAGGAGAACCGGAATTATGATGGTGAGGTTTGAGGAAAATGAATATTTCCTGATGGCAATGTTCCAGAAGGAAAGCAGGCAGGCAACCATAGAGGAAATATATAATGTGATCCCCTACATAGGCAGGGATGAAGAAATGCTTGCACTTATTAACAGCACACTGGAAAAGCTGTGGTTCCTTACGGATGAAGCATTTTTAAACATGGATTTGGAACCGTACAAAGAGGAACTGGTGGAGGACGAATGATGGATGTGAACCAATTTGCTGTTTATCAGCTTAAAAATATCCCGGAAAACAGGCAGATACGGTTCCGGCCTTACAGTGCGCTGCAGGAGAAGGGAATCCAGATACAGTATGAGGATTATGAGCAGGTGTATTTGGCACGGATGCAGCCGGAGGACGAGCCAGGAGAAATTCGCAAGCGTTTCAATGAGAAGCTGCCAAGGACATTCCACGGGCATTCGATCAGCGTCAGCGATGTGCTTGTGCTGAATAAGGGCGGTGTCGTGACTTCTTACTATGTTGAAAAAGATGGGTTTACTGTCATAGCTGGGTTTATCCGGATAAGTTCGTCCGGCACACTTGTGTCTCTTGATACAACAGATTTCCACATCAAGGGGAAGGAGGGGAAATGGCTTGCCTTTGACAGCATTATCATAGAAGGCAGGCAGTTCTTTCTGATGGAGCATGAAACTTATGGGAAGGAAGTGGCATGGGTTGTGCTGGATGAAGAAGGGAAGACTGGTTGTAGACCATGCATATCATGGATTTGACCAGTCGGTGCAGCAGCAGATCAAGGATTACCTTAATCCGCCACAGCTTACCGCAGAGCCGCAAAATCAGGAAATATCCGGTGGGCATATCCAGATGCAGTCCAGCAATGCTATGGATAAGCCGCCTCTTGAAAACTGGCAGAAATATATGGAGAATGGGGAGTATCTTCGAAGTTCCGAGATAGATGAAGAACAGAATTACAACATGATCGACGGCAGGCGGAATAATATGTCCCCAAAAGGGAAAAATGGCAGGGTATCCGTCCTGGCAAAGCTGCGCCGCAAACAGGCAGAGATTGCAAAGCGGAGTGTAAAACCGGCACAGCAGATGGAAATGGCAGAGGATATGGAGCGCAGACGGAAGTAAGAAAAGGAGAAGTGTCTGGCGAATGCTGCCGGATGCTTCTCCCTTTTTATGTCTTGAACAATCGGGAGTTTCTCTGTATAATAAAACTATAAGGCAGGGCATAGCCGATTTGCCGGACTGATTGGCAAAATCTGGAACCGAGGTGATATGATGCAGGGTGAAACATTACAGGAAGAACCAAAAGAGAAAACAGCGGAGAAAAAGAATGCGTTTGCAAAATATACGGCGAAAGACAGTGTTTTTTCAACGCTCTTTCAGGATAAGAAATATCTGATACAGTTATACCGTGCGCTCCATCCGGAGGATACGGAGACGACGGAAGATGCGCTTATGGATATTACCATAAGGAACGTCCTCACGAATGGAATTTATAACGATCTAGCTTTCAGGGTTGGGGATAAAGTCATGTTTCTGGTCGAGCATCAATCTTCATGGACGATGAATATTATTATACGTGTGCTGATGTATTTAGTGCAGATTTACCATGACTATTTTGAGGAACAGGATGCAGATTTATATGGGAGCAAGAAGGTTCATGTTCCAGAACCAGAATTATACATGATTTTTACAGGAGAGCGTGCCAGCAGACCGGAAACAATCTCACTTTCCAAAGAATTTTTCGGCGGGAAAGAATGTGCTATTGAAGTAAAGGTTAAAGTGCTTTACGGAGATAAAGGGAATGACATTATCAGCCAGTATGTTGCGTTTACAAAAGTATATAATGAACAGGTGAAACAGTATGGAAGGAGCCGGGAGGCTGTCACGGAAACCATCCGTATCTGTAAAGACAGGGATGTGCTTCGGAAGTTTTTGGCAGGCAGAGAAAAGGAGGTTATATCTATTATGATGGCTTTGTTTGATGAAGAGAAGATCATGCGTACCCATATAGCAAGTGAAAGACGTGAGGCTGCAAAGGAGGCAGTAAGGGGTGGAGTAGAAAATATGTTAAAGTTGGGGAAAATGTCGGCAGAAGAAATTGCAGGCTGTTTTCCTGAATTGTCTGTGGAAGACATTCGAGAAATTGAAAAAGGGCTGCTCCAAACGATATAATACTTGGTGGCAGGCAGATACAAAAAGAAAAGTATATAGAATCCCCGGCTGCAAATGAATACAGCCGGGGTTATTCACATGGAGGATAAAGTGAAGGAATCAGAACTGATAGGGAAAGTACATTCTGCTGTCTACCACCAGTGCCAGCAAAGGGGATATGCCGCCCCTGCTGATGTGCTGGTTGATATAGGTGTCCTGCCTAAGCAGAAGTATGAGGACTGGAGATTCGGGAAAGTACGGTATCTGGAAGCGGTGTGTACGTGTAATTTAAAGAAGCTCTCCTTTATTATGAAACAGATCCGGTCCTATGCAAAGAAAACGAACCTGAAACCGTCTTTCTGTTATTACAAGCGGTGGGGTGTGAAGAAAAGGCATGGACATAAGCCGGTAATCCCCCTGCGGTTCAGCAAAAGCGGAAATCCGGAGATTGAAAAAGCATATGCGACACACTATGTGGATTTAGGACGGACAGAGCAGTTGAAGAAAGAAAAGATGGAGAAAGCGGCAGCTGCAAACCAGGCTGAAATATCGGATAAGACACAAGATATGCCAGTAAATATTTCTGACAGCAGAAGCGGAGCGTAAAATGGGGAGAAGGAATGGAAAAAGAATCTGAAAAAAAGTATGAAACCATGAAGAAAATCATGGACGCATTAGAGGATATTCTATGCTCTTATCAGGGCAGGGGACATCAATCAGTATATGTTGACCTGGATTCCCTTGCGCTTTTCACAAGCCTGATTGCATACGGGCAGATACAGGTAGAAAATTACAGGTATGACTATGACGATAATATCCGGAAGGATGAAGAAGCTGAACGGATTTACAGGGAGCTTGCCCCACAGACAAGATGGCGTGTGGGCAAGGAACCCAGATAGAACCGATACGGATGAATGCTTTGAAGCAGCTTGCGGCTCAAGGTATGCCGACGTACCAGGGACAGGTTTATTATGTAGATACAGGCTCCATCCTGGTATGCGGGGAAATCCTGCCCTATGAGATTTTCCAGTTGTTCACGGATATGCCGGAAGTGAAGAAATTATATGTTTTCCCCTACCCGTTCCAAGCGGAATGGGAGAAGCCGCTCTATTTTTCCTTTGAACCAACAGAAGCGGCACGGGAGGAAATGCAGAAATATGTGGAGAGAAAACTGGATGAAATGTGTCGTATCATGAGAGAGAAAAGCGAAGGCATTAGCGGAATAATCCCTAAAGTGGAAGATATTTTTTAAACATATTTGTTTCATTGGAATCATAACAGCCGCAAAGATTTGATAAAGGAATCATGCGGCTGTTTTTCTGCCAGTAAGATTAAGAAATATCGGTGCTTTTCTGTTTTTCCGGCTGTCGGGTGTGCGTCTGTCCTAAAATCTTATCGACATTGAAGCAGACGGTATTTAATTCTTTTTGGTAATCCCGGAAGTAATGGTAAGTTTTCTGTGCCTCTTTTTTCTGTTGGAGCAGCTTTTCCTTTTCTGCTTTCAATAACTTCATGGAGGGGAGCTTCCCATTTTCGGACTGCTCTTTCAGAAATTTCCGTGCGGCTTCATAGAGTGCGATTTCCATCGGATGCTCCTGCCGGAACTGCCCTTTATTCTTTGCTTTCACAAACTTTTGGTAGACAGATTTATTGGCAAGATACTGACCTGTATAGTGGATCTGCTCATTTACCTTCCGGAGATTATCTTCTACAGACTTCAATTCTTTTCTGGAAATGGAAGCATGGCTCTTAATCTCTGAAAAAGAATCTTCCAGGGAATCCCTTGTATTATATCCATGCTCTTGTATATAAGCAACTGTTTTAGCCATTTCTTTCAGGTTGGAAAGTTTTACTTTGTTAGCGTAAGCGGCATTCTGCTGTGCCTTTACGCAAGCTTGCAGATCGACCACCAGACGCAGATCTGATTTGATAAACAGGACTGATACAGTTTCCTCTTGCAGTAGATTGGATGGGCTGGTTGCAGATTTCTTCGATTCCATATTATATTTCCCCATATCAACTGTTTGCTTTTTGTTTTCCTTATGCTCTGCATTTTCCTTAAACAGCTCCAGAAGATAATCTTCTACATAATGTGTGCCGAGCATCCTTCCGGTGATATATTTGTTTCGTTCCGGGTGGAGGTAGCTGAACCTGCCCGGCTGACCTTCAATTTGACATTGTATTTTTCCAAAAGCAAGTTCTGAAAATCTTCCTGGCTGCAGGAAACGGCTGCGGCATCTTCGATTGCAGACCGTAGAAATTCTTTCTGTGTCTGAAATTCTGTTTTACGTGGTGTCAGCCCGTCTGCACGGAGCTGTCTGTTACGTTCATCCAATTTCTTCTGCCCTCTGCGCTTCGCATGGTATTCCCGGTCTGTGATTTTCTTTTCTGCAGGAGCAAGGAGGTCTACCTGGTGCAGATGCTCCCGGCGGCATATATCCATAAGTGACTGCTTTAAGTGAATCAGATAATCTTTAGATACATGATGCTTATACCCGGCACGGGAATCGCAGGCCCGTTCCATAAAGTCCTGACGTTCCACATCATATTTCCGTAAGCTGTTGATTACGATATGCACATGGATGTTGCCGCTTTCATTATGCCCATCCATGTGGGTACAGACAAGAGCCTGATGGCCGGGAAAGTTTTTCTTTGCATATTCCATTCCAATCTGCTGTGCCCATTCCCCGGTCAATCCATTTTCTATTGCGTCCTTTGGATCGAAGCTGATGATGTAATGGTGGGATTTGATTTCATCATAGGATTCATTTTTGTGGTATAGGGCATTTAGTTCCCTGCACTCCATGTCGAACGTGAACGGATCACAGTTTATGCCGTCCATGATATATTCCTTTCGTGGATCAATTCACCATTTTCATCAAGTATCGGTTTGTTCGTACTTTCATCATACTGGAATAAGAGATACCGTTGTGCTTCCCCATAGTCGGCATTTTTACTTGCTATATGTTTCAGTATTGCCATCCAAACTACCTCCGGCGGCAGAGTGGAAATCTCCCGCCATCTTTAAGACTTCATACTTCATTTCATAAATTCTGGCCACGCTCTGGTCGATTGCCTTACGCATTTCTTGTGAGTGGATGCCGCCGCTGTTAAAATGCCTTGCAATTTGGTTTAAGTTGCTCCCGATTTTCCCAAACTCTGCAACCAGCTTTTTCAACTCCGGCAGGTCTGCAACAATCTCATAATTCGCTGTGACCTTCTGCTTCATAATCTGTTTCCGAACATATTCAGCCGTTGGAAGATGTGTAGCCTTTGCGTTTTCAGAAACGATTTCATATTCCGTATCAGTAAGGCGGAGCATAATTTGGTGTTTGTGTCGTAGTTCCCTGTCCTTCTTTGGTCTTGCCATTGTATAGTTCCTTTCTGTTAAAAGTGTAAAAGTGAACTTCCCTTATTATAAGGATAAAAAAGAGTTCTTATAATAAAGCCGATTAGGGAACGTCAATGGGAAACGAAAGAGAGATTTTTATAGAAATATTTAGGTTTCTCCGTGATTGGGATAATCACGCTGCGACTATTTTCAATAGGAGCCAACCTGCATATTGGGGAAATATGCCAGAACCGAGGGTATGGGGAGCGGAATCCTCCATCAAGTTTGTCAGGTAAGCAAAATCCACGAAGTGGGTTTGGAGTTACTCTGGCGAAACTTGCCCTAATTATCCCGAATTCGGGATAATTAGAGTTATACCGAAAAAAGTCTTATCCCGATATTTACAAAAGAGTCTCCAAATACAAGCTGTTCTAAAGAATGTTTCGGGATAATATTTTTTTAGTTCGTATGCATTTATCATATTTTTGACGATTTTGATTGCCATGTTCTCATTTAGCCATAAAAAATAAAAATTTTGCTCTTATAGATTGAAACAAGAAAAATCTTATCCCGAATTTCTGTTGGCTGGCTACTATCTGTAAGGAAAATCTTATCCCAAATTATTATATGAGAAAGCCCAATTTATAAGGCTTTATTAAACCCTCTTTTGGATTAAAGAATTCGGGATAAGATACTTTTCGGTATAACTCTTAAGATAAGAATGTTAAAAATTGGAAACACCCTGTATATGATAAGTTAAATGCAGAAAGCGTAAATCCCATTGTAGATTCCTCTTAATGTAAAAGCAAGAAATAGAACTACAATTGGGCAAGAGAATGGATGATGGAATAATGTCACAGGAGAATAATGATTGACAGTAAGATGTTGAATTGGTTTCTAGTCTGGGCAGTGCTATGTGGAATATAAAACAAAAAAATTACATGAGTAATCGGTATTTTGACATAAAGAAAAAAACAGAGTTGATATATGATATAGTATTTAAAAATTAAAGGGAATTATGAAAACTAAAAATCTTAATCTTAAAATACGGTGAATCCTACTTGAATGATTGTTACTTTAAACACAAAAAATCACAAAATATATCTTAATTAAAGCAAAATATTATTGGAGGGTAAAAGATGAAAACATTGAATGATTACAAAATGTATTTTGACAAATTACAAGGAGAACAATATTTTGGAAGATTTGGAAAGATATTTACATCAGATGAAAAATTTTACTTTTTGGATACAGGGACGGGAAAGATTGCTGAAGTAAATAGTAATGTTTTTTGTGTAATGAAAGCTTTACTCGAAAATAATGGATTTGGTGGAGTGCTTGATTTAGATATGTCAGATAATAATAAAATTAGTGCTTTACAGGAAATTGTAGATGCGGTAGAAAAGGAACATATATTATCTGCTCCGCCGTTGAAAACTTTAGTTGGTGAACCAGTTTTAAACTTAGAAAGAACATATAATGGTTTTATGTCTAATCTTACCCTTGAAGTAACAGATCGCTGTAATCTTCGATGTAAATATTGCATTTATAATCCTGATAATCCTAGTTTCCGAGGATTTGGAAAAAGCGATATGAACTTTGACACTGCCAAATTAGCAATAGATTTTTTTGAAAAGCATTCTAGAGAAAGAGAAAAAGTGTATTTGGGGTTTTATGGTGGGGAGCCGTTATTAAACTATAAGCTAATAGAACAAAGTGTTAATTATGCAAAAGAAATTATTAGAGACAAAGAAATTAGTTTTTCACTAACCACTAATGCTACTTTGATAACACCTCAAATCGCAAAATTTTTAGTAGAAAATGAATTTGAAATTTTAATTAGTCTTGATGGACCCAAGGATATTCATAATGAAAATCGTATTTTTATAAATGGAAATGGCAGTTTTAATTCGACCATAGAAGGGATAAAAGTAATACTAGAGTGTTATAAACAGTTAGAAAAAGAACCCAAAATAGGATTTAGTATGGTTACATCAGGATCCAATTATGATGAGAAATATTCTAAAATACAAGACTTTTTTGAAAAAGCTGAATGGCTTCCAAAGAATTATATTTTATTAACAAGTACCGTAAGTCAAGTTCCTGTTGACTGTGATTATATTTTGCCACAGAGTGAAGAAGAAAGAAATATACATAAAAATGTGTGGACACCTTTATTAAAATGGAGCAATGATCAGGAAATAAGAAGGAATTTATTTTCCATGCCATATCTTAATAAGAACCTTAGTATTATTCACCAAAGATTATTAGTAGATAAGCCAACAGCAGACTATGGTATGAATGGATGTTGTGTACCAGGAGGAAGAAGAATTTATATTGCTGTTAATGGTGATATATATCCGTGCGAGAAGATTGGAGATGTTCCAACTTTAGGAAACGTAAAAACTGGTCTTGAAATAGAAAAAATTAAGAAAGTATATGTAAAGGATTTTATTGATGAAGCAAGAGAGTATTGTAAAAATTGTTGGGCTGTAAATCTTTGCACTTTATGCTATGTCAACTGTTATGATAAGAATGGGGTTCATTTTAAGTATCGGCATAGAGCTTGCGTCAGCGAACGAAAATTTTTAGAAGATACGTTAAGTACATACCATTATTTGGTGAACCATAATCCTAAGATAATAGAGGAACTGAATCAAATTGAATTTGAATAGTACAAAAAGGTTCCTTTATTAAATAAATATGAAGGGAGGATGCAGTATGAATTTTGTAAATCCACTTGGCAGAAATAGCGACAATGGTCCGACTCCGAGGGCGTGTATGTGCCCTGTTGAAGGTGGATTTGCTGCAACCAGAAATGACAATGACAACTGCATTCATTGTGGATGTCTTTGTTCTGAAGGCGGTGCATATCGTACTGGAAATAATGTTGCAGCGACCACAACTTGGACAGTAAGCTAAAATGAACAATAAAGGGATAGTAGTATTTTTACTATCCCTTTATTCATTATATTTGAAAAATACTATGAATTTACAAAATTACTGCAATGGTATGAAAAAATTAAAAATACAGTTACATTTATTGATCTATACAATTAAATTGCTTTGGAAATTTAGCAAAAAGGACTTATTATTAGTGCTTTTTGTATCTGCTTTAGCTGGATTTTATCCTATAATGACATTAATTATAACACAAAATATAATGAACACAATACAAGAGATGACTAAACCTTTTTCAGAATTAGTAGAATTGATGATTTTATATAGCATAATAGTATTTGCTGGTATTTTGGTTACAAGCCTAAATACATATTATATGAATCAGCTAAGTATTAAACTTATATATCACATGAACTATTTGCTGATGAATAAGTGTTCTGAATTATCATTAGAAGATCTGGAAAAGACAGAAACATATGACAAAATATCAAGGCTTGAAAATGATATAGCAGTGAAACCTTATCAAGCATTGCAATCAATTGTTGGTATAACATCTACGATAATTACATTTTGCTCAGCAGCAGGAATTATTTTTGAATGGAGAAAAAACTTATTTGCCCTTATTTTAATGGTTTCTTTTGTTATTTTACTACTAAATATAAAAGTAGGAGATAGTGAATTTTTAATGAGATTCAAAAGAAGTGACAGCGAAAGAAAAGCATGGTATTGTTCTTTTTTACTAACACATGATATAGCTTTCAAAGAGGTAAAATCGTATAATTTGAATTTGTTTTTACTTAATAAATATAAGAAACTATGTAGGCGATTTGTCAAAGAAGAGAATAGAATTGTGAAATTTAAAATTATGTTAAATATCTTTCTAGCTTTGACGCAAGATGTTTTGTCTGTAATAGTAATGTATTTTGCAATCAAAGAGGCGTATATAGGTAAGATTTTAATAGGAACATCTATGACTTATATGAATGCCAGTTCCATGATTCAGTCCAATATGTCCTCATTATCTATGCATGTTTATAATATATATAATAGTAACTTATATATGCAATTATTAGAGGAATTTATGTCTATAGATACTTCATGCGCAAAGACAGGAGAAAGTATTGGGAAAATATTTGAAATTACATTTAATAATGTATCATATGATTATACAAATAAGCAAAATGCTGTAAAAAATATTAATTTTAAATTTAAAGTTGGACAGAGCGTTGCTATTATTGGACAGAATGGATCAGGTAAAACAACTTTGTTGAAACTTGTGGGCGGTTTATATGAAGCTAAAAGAGGAACTGTAAAATATAATGGGATTGATGGGAAAAAATTAAATAAAAGTGTGCTTAGGAATCAGATTGCAATTCTTTTTCAGGATTATCTAAAATATGAAGGAACAATTGCAGAAAATATTGTGCTGGGAGATATATCAAAACCAGAAAATAAGGAGCAGATTAATACCGTATTAAAAAGAGCGGGGGTAGATTTTGGGAAAACAAAAGATAAATATAATTTAGATATGAATCTGGGAACTTGGTTTGAAAATGGTTCACAATTATCGGGAGGACAGTGGCAAAAAATTGCACTAGCACGTTCCTTTTATAAAAATGCATCGGTATATATTTTTGATGAACCCAGTGCAGCATTGGATACGAAGTCTGAAAATCATATTTTTGAAGAGTTATTAAAGAATAAGAATGATAACATTTTAATTTATATAACTCATAATATTTTGCTAGCCCGAAAAGCGGATATTATAATGGTCTTAGATGAAGGAAAAATAATAGATGTCGGTAATCATAAAAAACTTAGCGAAACATGCAATCTTTATAGAGAAATGTTAAATGCTCAAAAAAGTGCAGAAAAAGTTGATTAGTAATATAAAAGCAAGTATCTTTTAGAAGTGTATCATTGGAAAGCAAAGTGTCTGTGTAGTGTGTTAGGAAATGGACATACGTTATATGGAGGTAATAGAATACTTGACTATGGAGTAAAAAAGGAGTAATATATAGAAAATTTGGCAATTTAATTTTACTTATAAAGGAAGGAGTAAATCAGACTATGAAAAAATATTGGGACATTGGATTGAAGATTTTGTTTTTTATTTATTTGTCGGCACTTGTTTGGATTATAATTTTTAAACTGCAGTTCTCCATAGATAATATAGATAGAGTACGTAGCATTAACTTAATTCCATTTAAAGGTGCAACTATAGTAAATCATAGAATTGATATATCAGAGATAGTCAATAATGCAATTATATTTGTACCTTTTGGTATATACATGAAAATGTTAAAAATAGATTGGACTTTTTTAAAAAATATTTTGGTTTTTTTGTGTGTTAGTCTCTTGTTTGAAATAGTTCAATATACATTTGCAATTGGTCGTTCTGATATAACTGATATTATAGAAAATACCTTGGGAGGGTGTATAGGTATTTTTGTATACAATATCTTTAAATGGATATTTAAAGAAAAGGTAAATAAAATATTTGGTATATTGGCAAGCATTGGGACTATATTTATGCTTTTACTACTTATCATTACTATTCTGTCAAATTAAGTACAGTAGATGGAAAAAGAAAACTGGAAGAAAATTCATTCAATTTTAAAGATCATTTATGGGGTTTGCATTTAATAAAGAGTTTTGATTTTTTACTGTGTTTAAAAGTAAACGCGCCATAGCGCGTACTCCCCATTGATTTGCCGCTTTTCAGAGCGACATTATCGTCCAATGGCACATCACCATCTTCGGGGAAAATGGTGATCCGAAAACGGTGCATAAAGATATGGGTTTATATAGCAATGAAGTTGGAAGAAATCTAGGAGAGATGAATAAAGGCGTGCTAGAAGATGAAATGGCAGATATTATTTATCAAAATATTTATTCCGAAACAACAGAATTTATTTGGCTACATGAATGAGAGAACAAACAAATAGGATGAAAATTCGAAGAAGCAGGAGGTACTTTTAGTACCTCTGCTTTTCTGTATATGTAGGCTTTGCATGAAAGTTACGTAAACGCCAAATAACAGTACACGGTAAATCACGCGTACTGTTATTTGGCGTTTACAAAATTACACTAAAGCCCACATATTCACTGGTTTCAGTCAAAAACTCAGTCCATATTGATTAATAGAGAATGCAAGCATCTTACTTCATCTTCTGTTTCTAGAAATGACAGATGCGAGCATTTTACTCTATTCGATTTATGGAGGACTGCTCATGAGAAGCAAAAGAATACCTGCCGAAGAACAATACCGTCTCATCATGGAATGCCGTCAGAGTGGATTGACAGATCATCAATGGTGCGTGGAACACGACATCAAGCCTGGAACCTTTTATAACTGGGTAAAACGACTACGGCAAAAAGGTTGCATGGATTTACCGACGGCAACCGGACACAGCTATAATACTCCGGAAAGTCAAGCAGTCGCCAGGTAGATTTTCCTAATCCTGACACCATCTCATATGAACAGCCAATGAATAGGGTTCTTACACCTATGAAGCTGTCTGTCGGAAGTTTTCTTCTGACTATTCCAAATGGAACAGATCTACAGCTTCTGGCTCAGACACTTCGCATTGTGAAGGAGCTAGAATGCTAGGGATATTACAGCCGCCGATGAGATCTATATTGTAACAGGCTTATTCTCACGATATTTTTATCCTTATCTTTTTGACAACTTCCCTATTTATAAGTTGTTCTGCTCAAAAGTATAAGGATAAAAATATTTGTGCAATAATGAAATCACTATAAATTTTTGAAAGGATGGTGATTTCATGGATTACCAAACAACTGTTGACGCAGTAATGTCTCTATTAAAAGAAAAAAGTATGTTCCAGCAGCCGGCGGTCTCATAAAGACTGCTATGATTCTTTGGATGCATTCTTAAATCAGACAGGGCGGGAATATTCAGAAAAAGCAAGGGATGAATGGCTTTCATTTATTAAAAGTGAATATCCAAGCCGAAGATATGAGGTCTGGAAGCAATAATCTTCCAATTGGAAGATATAGCAGAAAACCAGCACGATATCTGACCGGTATTTATATCTCAACCGTTCACATTATCAAAAACTCCCGGACACATTGAGGGATGAATTGGACATTTACCTTGACGATTGCAGCAATAAATACACTGCCCGGACTTTAGAATACACACGCATCATCTGTTCAGAGACCCTTGTATCACTTTTTGATCAGGGCATTGCTACTGTCAGGGAAATTACCTATCAGACTATTATTGATCTAATGGAAACAGACCGGACTTGTTCGGCCAGAACAAAAACACAGATTCTCAGGTATATTGCCGCGATGCTGCGGTTTTGCTCCGAAAAAGGATTGTGCCAGGCCGAATTCAGCCTTTTGCTCGACAGGAAGATATACCCTCATGTGGGGACACTCCATTCTTTTTCTGAGGAAAACCAAGCTATTATTGAGAAAAACCGTTATAAAAGCCATGACTTCCCAGTGGTTGAATATCAAGAGACCATGGAACCTTTTATAGAAACACTCCAAAAGCATGGATATATAGGGACAACATTATATTTGGCAAGACATTCTCTGACTGCACTTTATCTGTTTTTGGATATCCATGGGTTGGGATCAATAATATATTTTTAGAGTAGATAAATAGACCTGACCATTTTACTAGGCAAGAATCACTTTGAGTATTCTAGTTTCATAGGCGTGCTGACAGCTCTGCTAATACAAATTGTTATTCTTACAAAAATAATACATGAATATTCGAATTAATTAAATTAGAATAAAAGTAATATTATGGTTTGATATACTAAAAAAGATATGAGATGATAAACTTTCTTGCGTAGTTACGAGGCTTTTCTAGTTTTTGGGCATTCTAAAGGATGAAATGTATTTATAAGAAAATCTTTTCTATTGAGATAAGCAGTGCACTTTGCACTGCTTATCTCAGGTTAAATTATAATGACGTAATTAATTACTACTATTATTTGTATCAGAATATACAAATTGGAGTAACATGTTATTATAATACGGTTAAGAGGTATCTAATTATGGAGAGTCGTATCAAGAAACTTCGGGAAAAAAGAGGATTAATACAAGAGATTTTAGCAGCAGAATTGGGAATAACACAACAATTGCTTAGTAAATACGAAAGAGACATCACAATCATCAAGGTTGACATTCTAAAGAGAATTGCAAAAATATTTTAATGTAACAACAGATTATTTGCTAGGTATTTCTGATTTAAAAAGAGATTTGCAGGGTCAAATGAAAATGAGTGAAACATTAGATGAATACTATGATTTGATTGAGGTATATAAAGAATTAGATAAATATGACCGGGAAGTAATTTGGTCGATTATGCAAGCGGTAAAAAAGGCAAAATGAAAAACGAAAAAAAGAGGAAAAAAACGAAAGAGGTTGAAAATAAATGTTGAGTATAGCAATCTGTGATGACGACATTCGAACTACTGGGAAAATGGAAAAAATTGATACAAAAAATTGCAAAACAAAATTTTGTAGATACGGATATAACTGTATTTTGGAGTGGAAAAAGCCTAGCGATACTGTTACAAAAGGAGAATGTTTCGATATTATTTATTTGGATATAGAAATGGATAATGAAAATGGAATTTCAGCAGCCAAAAGAATAAGGATATATGATAAAAATGTTCTGATTATCTATGTTACCAACCACGAAAACCATATGAAAGAATCTTTTGAAGTACGTCCATTTCAGTTCTTAGTAAAACCAGTAAATGTTAAACAAATGGAAACGTGTTTTAAAGCAGCATATGAGGATATAAACAGCGGTGATTTTTATTTCCGGTATAGCTATCAACGTATAAACCATAAAGTATTGATTAAAGATATTCTTTATTTTGAGAGTAATAAGCGGAAAATATCCATTGTAACAGCAAGTGAAACTTTTGAATTTTACGGAAAATTAAACGAGATTGAGAACAATCTAAAAACCTGTAAATTTTCATTTTTACGTGTCCATCAATCATTTCTTGTAAATTATAAGCATATTAAGGACAGGCTTACGATTTTGTAATAATGGACAATGGAAAACAAATTTCAATTAGTGAAGATAGGAGAAGGATGATCAGCGAGCAGTATTGTTCCATGGAGGACACATTTTATGTGGATAGATAAATTGAGATTATTTGGAGGCGAAATACTACTAAGTGTTTTTGCGGTATATCTATTTATTTCCTATTTTGATATATTTTTTGAACGAAGGAAAAATTGGATAGCTTTTTCAATAGGATTGACAGTATTTGTTTCTTGGCAGTTTGTAATAGCAATACCAATCAACTTTCCAGCGTATATCAATATTGCTATTACGATTCTGATCACCTTGTTTGCAATCACAACCATTTATAAAGGAATATGGTTGAATAAGTGTGTTTTTGCAATTGTATTCAATGCGATATGGATGCTGCTAGAAACCTTATGTAATTACATACTAGTAATATATTGTGAGAAATATGCTATGATTCAGTCTGTAGGCTCGTTGCTTTCAAAAATTTTTTATCTTATGGTAATTATTGCGCTAAAAAAACTGTTTACAGATAATGATATCAAAGAGTTATCGGCTAAATACAGTGTTATGCTTGTTTTAATTCCGACAGGAAGCATCTATATTATGAATAATATATTTATGCTCGGCATCAAAGCGAATAGTAATCATATGCGTTTCAATTCTGCCATTACTGCAATTATTTTATTGGCTATGAATATACTGATATTTTATATTTACATGAAGATGTCGGATGATTTACAATTAAGGCGCATGACATCTGTATATGAGCAACAGCTAGAGTTATGTGAGCGGCATCAACAGGAACGTGAGATATCAATAATGCAATTACGGGACGTAAGACATAATATGAAAAACAATCTTATTTCTATTCTTGCATATGCAGAAAATAAAGAATATAAAAAAATAATTGGATTTGTCCACGATATTATGTCTGATGGAGGGATGGCTGTAGAAGCTGTTTCGAACAGCGGTAATATCGTAGTTGATTCCTTGATTGGGTATTGGTATGTAATTGCACAAAAAAAGAGATTGATTTTTCAGTTGATATTTGTGTTCCTATGATGATGCCATTTAAGGGTGCGGACTTATGTTTGATTCTTGGAAATTTGTTAGAAAATGCTATAGAAGCAACACAAAAAGTAAATGGCAAGAGGTATATAAAAATCAGAATGAAGTACGATAAAGATAATCTATTACTATTTATGACAAATAATTATGAAGGTCATCTGCTAAAATCAAAAAATGGGAAACTAAAATCCACAAAATTAGATACCGTAAATCATGGTATTGGTTTGCCTTCTATATATAGAGTAGTTGCAAAATATCATGGTACTGTGGTAATTGAAGATTCTGTGCCACATCAATTTAAAATCCGATTATTATTGTATGGTTCTTAGTAATTATTACATGAATAGTCGGAATTATTACATTATAGACTATATGGAGAAAAGGGTGGTAAAATAAAAATAATTTTTTGATAAAAATGGGAGATGGGTATGAAGAAAATATTATTGCTTAGTGACAAAGAATGGCTATTTGAAAAGACCCATCTAATAGTAGGGAAAAAAAATAAACTGATATGGTATACTTATAATTGTTTGAAAAAGAATATATATCCACATGTTGATGTTGACATTGTTATTATGCATTTTGATAAAGAATTGGTAAACAGAGACGCATTTGAAATGATTGTAAAAGTGAAAGGAAAATTAGGGCATTCTATACCAATTCTCGCTTTAATAGAAGATGTAACAAGACAGGAAATCTTCTCTATATTGAAAATAGGTGTATATGATTATATGGAAATAACGAATAATCCTCAGAATTACGAAAAGAAAATCAATGAACTTTTTATGTGGAGTTGGTATTTAAATAAATATAAATCTGAAATAAGACAGCAATGAATAATGAGTCATTGCTGTTTTTTGGAATAGGCATACTGTCATTGTTAAATTTCATATGAAAATAATTGAGGCTAGGTCAAAAGGTACCTAAGCAGATAATTGTTTTAATTATTTCTAAATTACTATTATCTAAGCTTACTTAGAAATTTTTTTAAGAACATTATATGGTTAATTCCTTACACAATTCTAAATCAATTTGCGTAATTAATCTGTCCACGACCTTTTGACTCCAACATTTTTCAATAGAACTTTAGAAAAAATTACATGAATACTCGTTTTTTTTACAACAAAAGAATATAGATTTTTTTTTGTTGTAAAATATTGTAAAAAATAATGAAAGGAGATTCCAACTATGAAATTAAAAAAGGCAAAAGTACAGCCAGCAAAAGCACTGGCAACTGTATCTCTGAAACTCGGTCAAATGTCAGCAAACAGTGCTTGTTGCTATATCTATCATCAACCCAAGATGCCGGAAGCATTGAAAACGATGAAGAATGCAAAATAATGGAATGGCTATCGGAAAAATTTACGAAATATGTTATTAAAGCTGGTGCGGTTCCAGAAGAATTATATGCGATATACCAATATGGCTTCCAGATTGGCTTGGAGATGTTCTATTGTTTTATAACCTGTTTTGATCATGGCCATATATCTGCATATGATTTTAGAAATTTATAGTGTTTACTACGGTTTTCATGTTGCTACGGACTTACGCAGGTGGAATTCATCTAAATAGTTTTTGGTCATGTTACTTGTGTTCCGTTGTCATACAAACAGCAGTATTGATTATTTCTAGCATATACTTGTTGCCGACATCCTTGGCTTGGATCTTCATTGTGACGAGTAGTGCTTTGATATTGAAATATACACCGGTGGAAACAATAAACAAGGAACTTGATAATAATGAAAAACTTCACTGCAGGAAAATAACGAAAAGAATTATGGCAACTATCATTTTGTTTACTGGGGTTGTACGTTAAGTGGCATACATGAAATGGCATCATTTATTGCTTGGATCCT
>PDYJ01000817.1_pt1 | contig 21101 bp, 17 predicted proteins | sample 1430841 | NCBI WGS metagenome assembly PDYJ01 (sample SAMN07237672, study PRJNA390542) | Gut metagenome, whole genome shotgun sequencing project. | isolation source: fecal pellets | host: Mus musculus | place: USA: New York, NY | collected 2016-10 | reverse complement strand
CCAAGTTCCCGCTTCTGTTGTCGCAGGGCGTGGGCGGTATCGCCGTGGGACTGTCGTCGCTGATCATGCCCATAATTTCAACGAAATTCTTGATGCTGCCGTCGCGTATCTGAAAAACGAGCCGTTCACTCTCTATCCCGACTTCCCGACCGGAGGATTTATCGACGTGTCGCGCTACAATGACGGCGCTCGCGGCGGTAGAATCAAGGTCAGAGCCAAGATTGAAAAAATCGACAGCAAGACCCTCGCAATAACCGAAATACCATTCGGACTGACCACTGAGACCCTCATCGAAACCATAATAAAGGCCAACGACAAGGGCAAGATCAAGATTAGACGCGTTGACGACAATACTTCACGCACGGCAAGGATCATTATCAGCCTGCAGCCCGGAACCTCGAGCGACAAAGCTATCGATGCCCTGTATGCGTTTACTTCCTGTGAGTTGCAGCTGTCGCCCAACTGCTGTGTGATCCACGACAACAAGCCACGTTTCCTTGGAGTAAGCGATGTGTTGCGCCATAATGTCGACCATACCCGCGAGATATTCAAGGCCGAACTGCTTATCAAGCTTGGAGAGGTCATGGAGCAGTTGCTCTTTGCAACCCTTGAGAAGATATTCATAGAAGAGCGCATCTATAAGGATCGCGAATTTGAGGAAAGCCGGTCGAAGAACGAGGCTATCAGGCATATAGAAAGGCGTCTGGAGCCATGGAAGGAGAAACTTCTCCGTCAGGTTACCGACGACGATCTGCTCCGGCTGCTTGAAATAAAGATGAGCCGCATACTGCGTTTTAGTTCTGAGTCGGCCGATGAGGCTATTGCAGCATTCAACCAGAGGATCGAAGAGCTGCAGGGCGATCTTGATTCTCTGACCGAATACACCATACGTTGGTTTGAGCATCTTAAGGAGAAATACGGAGCCGCATATCCGAGGCAGACAGTCATAAGAAATTTTGACAGCATCGAGGCCGCCAACGTGGCCGAAGCGACCGAAAAACTCTATATCGACCGCGACGAGGGATTTATAGGCACGGCGTTGAAAATAGATCCCGAAAAGCGCGAGAAGGCATTCCTGTTCAACTGTTCTAGCATTGACGACGTCATACTGTTCTATCGCGACGGCAAATATAAGGTGATACGCGTTCAGGAAAAAGTGTCGGTAGGCAAGGGTATCATACATGTGGGTCTGTTCAAGCGCAACGATGTGCGCACGGTCTACAACGTCATATATCAGGACGGCAAGGGTGGCACATACTACATGAAACGCTTCTCGGTCACCGGCATGACACGCGACAGGGTGTATGATCTCACGCAAGGGAAGCCCGGCTCAAAGGTGGTATGGTTCACGGCCAATTCCAACGGTGAGGCCGAATCGGTCAAAGTGGTTCTTAAGCCGAAGGCGCGGTTGAAGACCTTGCAGTTCGACGTGGATTTCGCCGATCTTGCCATAAAGGGACGCGGAGCCATGGGCAACATTGTCACCAAGAACGAAGTGCATCACTTCACTCTCAACCGTAAAGGTCAGTCGACGCTCGGAGGCCGTCAGGTGTGGTTTGACCACGACGTGCTCCGCATCAACTATGACGGTCGTGGAGAGTATCTCGGAGAATTCGGACCCAATGATCTTGTGCTGGTGGTTCTCAACAATGGCGAGTACTACACCACATCGTTTGATGCGTCCAATCACTATGATGACGATATCATGTTTATCGAGCGGTTCCGTCCTGAAGTTGTATGGACGGCGATACTGCGCGATGCCTCGCAGGGCAACTATCCTTATGTGAAGCGTTTCAAGTTCGAGCCTTCGACACGTCGTCAGCGCTATCTCGGCGACAACGAGCGGTCGACTCTGATAGCGTTGAGCGACAAGGATGGAGCACGGTTCACCGTGACGTTTGCCGGAGTCGATGAGATCCGTATGCCTATGACTCTCGATGCAGAGGAGTTTGTGGCCGTGAAGTCGCTTCGTGCCAAGGGCAAGCGCCTGACCACCTATGAGGTGGCATCTATTACCGAAATAGAGCCGCGCGAAAAGACCGAACCGGAGAATATGGCCGAAATGCAGTCGGATGACGATGACGGCTTGGAAAATGAAAATGAACCGAACGCACAGTCCGACGACGAAGTGCGCGATGAGCTGACGGGCAGCAGCGCATATTCTGATGGACTGTCTTCGACATAGAATAGTGGCTTTTGCCGCAGCGCTGTCGGTCACCGTCATGTCGTCAGCTTCAGAGCCTGAAACAGAAATACTGCGGCCGGTGACAGCAGCCTATACTGTGGAAGCCGGGTCGGCGCATATCGCCGACACATATCTGTCACCTATACGGTATTCCGGATGGAGTGTCGGATTTGGATACGGACGCATGCAGGCCATGAAATTCTCACCCGAGCGGTGGGTGATGGCTCTTGATGCCCGGATCGATGCGGAGCGGAGCCTCAATCGCGTAGGTAATGCCACCATGTGGTATTGGGGAGTTGAGGCTCGGTGGGCCATGATGCGGCGCGTGCGGCCGCTTTCAGGGCTTACCATAGGTTTCGGCATTGGGCCGGGATTTAAGGCCGGATGCCTGTATTCGCAGCGCAACGGCAATAATCCGGCGTCGGCCAAGGTGGCTCTCACGGTCGATCTGACAGCTTATGCCGCATGGAACACTCGCCTCGGACGTCTGCCGGTGACTGTCTGCTACAGGCCTTCGGTGCCGCTTACGGGCGTGTTCTTTTCACCTGACTATGGCGAACTTTATTATGAAATATATCTCGGCAATCATTCCGGTCTGGCGCGTATGGCATGGTGGGGCAACTATTTTGCGCTTGATCACCGTCTGACTGCCGATCTTCACTTCGGCAACACATCGCTGCGTATCGGTTATTCCGGACAGTTGCTCTCCACAAAAGCCAGCGATATCACTTCACGCATGCTGCGCCATTGCGCGGTCATAGGAGTTTCAGGCGAATGGCTGTCGGTAAGCCCCAGCAAAAAGATTCCATCCAAGGCACGTATGATCCATGCTCTATATGAATAAAATACAATCATTGGCGGCCGCAGCTGCATTATGTGTGCTGGCGTTTTCTTCAGGCTGTCACGAGTTGCCCGACTACGATAATACACCTCAAGGCAATTTCGAGGCATTATGGACTATTGTCGACGAGCATTACTGCTTCTTTGCCGATAAAAACATTGACTGGGACGAGGTCGGCGATGTATATAGAGCGCAGGTGCGCACCAATATGTCATCGAAGTCATTGTTTGCGGTAATGTCGGCCATGCTCGACGAGCTGCGCGACGGTCATGTCAATCTGTCGGCTCCGTTTGCTACGTCGTATTATCGCAAATGGTGGAGCGATTACCCTCATAATTTCGATGCGCGGATCATACAGCAGAATTATTTCGCTTTCGGCTATACTTCGCTCGGTGTTGCCGATTATGGCGTGTTGCTGTCAAATGTCGGCTATCTGAGGTGGCCGACTTTTGACTCCGGACTCGGAGCGGGCAATATCGATTATATCCTCGCGTCGTTCTCAATGACAAGCGGACTTATCATCGACATACGTGACAACGGTGGCGGTATGGTGTCGAATGCCAACGATCTTGCTTCGCATTTCGTCAACCAGCCGTTTACCGGCGGATATATCTATCATAAGACCGGTCCGGGACACAACGATTTCTCCACTCCCTATGCTGTGACAATCAAGCCTGTGGGCGACGGCCATATCGTGTGGACTAAGCCGGTGGTAATACTCACCAACCGTGGTACCTTCTCGGCCGCCAATTATTTCACCGCAGTCATGAAGCAGCTGCCCAACGTGACGGTGGCCGGGGCTGTCACAGGTGGTGGATGCGGTATGCCTGTCAGCTATGAGCTTCCCAATGGCTGGGGATACGCCTGTCGGCGTCGCCTCTTGTCGATGCCACGGGGCGTTCCACAGAGGCCGGGGTAGAGCCTACGCCGGGATGTGAGGTCGATATGGATCCGCAGGATGCTTTCGACGGCCGTGACACTATGCTCGATTTCGCTATCGACTATATAGTGGCCTTGTCCTCACGATAGACGGCGCTCCCACCATCGCAGCAGTTCGCCGATCCATAACACTGACGATGTCGACAGTATGATTATCACCCAGTCGGAAATGTGGAGCGGAACCACATTGAACAGTTCGTCGCCGACATTGACAATCATCACCTGTCCTATCAGTATCATGACCGCTATCGCCACAAAACCTTCGCAATCCTTGAAGTGAAAGGCCGAGCGTCCGGTTTCGAATGCGCGTGCATTGAACATGTTCCAGAATTGAAGGAATACAAATGTGGTGAAAAACACTGACAGTTCGTATGCCGACAGGCCGGTGTCATTATGTATCGGAAGATGCCCGATCTGTGTCAGCGATGTCAGATCCGTGTGCTTGAGATAATATAGGAAAGCGAGAAGTACGGCGAAAAACAGTCCCCCGTACCGATTATAAACCGGCGCATGGGACGTGTGATTATGAATTCGCGTCGGTCGCGCGGGGCGTCGTGCATTACCGATGGCGTGGGAGGCAGCGACGCCAATGCCATGGCGGCAAACGTATCCATGATCAGGTTTACCCACAGCATCTGGGTGACGGTGAGTGGCGACTGCATTCCCATGAACGCTCCGCATAGCACTATGAGGCATGCCACTATATTGACTGTCATCTGAAAAAGGATGAAGCGCTGTATGTTGCGGTAGAGCGAGCGTCCCCACATGACGGCCTTCCCGATTGATGAGAACGAATTGTCGATGATCGTTATGTCGGAAGCCTCTTTAGCCACCGATGTCCCGTCGCCCATCGACAGGCCTACCTGTGCGGCTTTCAGAGCCGGTGCGTCGTTGGTCCCGTCGCCGGTCACAGCCACTACCTCTCCCTTGCTCTGCAGGGCTTCGACAAGGCGTTTCTTGTCCATCGGACGTGCGCGTGCTATGATTTTGAGTCCCTCCACACGTTGCAGCAGCTGCTCGTCGTCAAGAGCTTCGAACTCCTGACCGGTGATGATTGCCTCGGCGCTGTCTGTGTCTGTCCAGATGCCTATCTGACGGCCGATTTCCCGGGCTGTAGCCGGCGTGTCGCCGGTGACGATTTTCACATTGATACCCGCATTGTTCACATCCTTGACAGCATCAGCCACATCAGGTCTGATCGGATCGGATATGGATGCGATCCCCATGAATGTAAGTCCATTGGCGACGATTTTACCGTCTTTCACGGGGTCTTCGCCGTCATCAAGCGGTTTGCAGGCAAATCCGAGTGTGCGCATGCCCTGGTTTTGGAATTCAAGCAGCTCTCTGTCGATCTCTGCGCGCGATGTGCCACAAGCGTCATCCGACATACCGAACACGATCTCCGGTGCCCCTTTGACATACAGCATCCGACGCCCGGAGGCATTGCTGACGGCAGTGGCCATATATTTGCGTTCGGTGGTAAACGGCAGCTCGTCGATCGTTGTCAGACTGTCGCGGATCTTCCGGTAGTCGGCTCCCTGATCATGAAGCCAAAGTAGCAGGGCGCCCTCGGTAGGATTGCCTATCACCGACGGTTTCTCGCCGCTCAGATCAAGCTCGGCGGTCGAGTTGGCCGCAATGCCTTCAACAAGCAGATCATGCGGTATCGTATCGGATATTTTCATCGCTGACACCCGCATCTGGTTCTGGGTGAGCGTACCGGTCTTATCGGTGCAGATGACAGTGGTGGCGCCCATCGTTTCGCATGCGTGTAGCTTGCGCACGAGGTTGTTGGTCTTCAGCATCCGTCGCATAGAATAGGCCAAAGCGAGAGTGACTGCCATAGGCAGACCTTCAGGCACCGACACCACGACAAGTGTCACTGCGATCATGAATGTCTGCAGCAGATATGCCATAAACGACATCCATTCAAACGGTGTGCTGGTGACGTACATTACCACGCGGCCTATCACTATGGCGACAGCTACGGCGTATGCACAACGGGTGATCAGCCGGCCAAGCTTGTCAAACTGCTCGTCGAGTGGCGTTTTGATATGATCGTCGATTCTCGCAGCCTCGAATACTTTACCGTTTTCCGTGTGGTCGCCTACGGCCGTGACTCTCATCACTCCGTGTCCTTCCATCACTTTGGTGCCGCGCATCGCGTGGTCCGAAGGGAACGTCGCGTCGGGATCGAAGTCGGCCTCGACGGTGGTCTTGTGAGCCATAGGCTCGCCTGTCAGCGTGGATTCGTCGATGTTGAGGCTCACCGCTTCGAGTAGCTGTCCGTCGGCCGGAATCTCCATCCCTGTAGTGATCACGACTATATCTCCGTAGACTACTTCACGTTTCGTTACCATTGTGGGATTACCCTCGCGGATCACTTGCACCAGCTCATCGTCGTTGACTTTGTTGAGTATGGCGAATTCCTTGTCGGCCTTCTGTTCGAAATAGAAAGCCAGACCGGTGGCAAGCAGTATTGCGGCGAATATTCCCACCGGCTCGAAAAATACCGTGGCTCCTTCGTGAAGACCCCAGTATTCGTAACATGATATACCTACCGACAACACGCCGGCAATCAGGAGTATGATGATCAGCGGATCACGGAATTTTTCGAGAAAAAGCTTCCACGCCGGCCTGCGTGGCGGTGGCGTGATTATGTTTTCACCATATTTCAAACGGTTTTCTTCGACTTGGTGTGCCGTCAGGCCGGTGATATGTTCAGATTGCATAGTCAAGGGGCATATGTGTTAAGTCCACGACATACTCTTACAACGTCATATCGCCTTGGTGAGTTTTGCCGGGAGTGATTCAAAAGTGAAGCACCATGCCGGTTCGTGGCGGCACAGTGCTTGTTGATATATTTTTTTATGCGGTGATCTGGAGTCTGTTAGCGGGGGAGCACGTTGACTTTGAGCTTGTCGTAGGCGCGATCCGCTTTGGCGCGGGCCTCCTCAAGGGTGTCAGCTGTGGCAAGGATTACTCCCATTCGGCGATGTCCCTTGATTTCAGGCTTGCCGAATATGCGCATCTGCGTACCAGGCTCTTCGAGCACACGTTCCAGCGAGTCCATCTCGATCTTGTCGGTATCGCCCTCGACCACGACGGCTCTCGATGCCGACGGACCGAAGAAGCGTATTTCAGGCACCGGAAGTCCGAGAAGCGCACGGGCGTGAAGAGCGAATTCGCTCAAATCCTGCGATATCATGGTCACCATGCCTGTGTCATGCGGACGGGGTGATACTTCGCTGAAAATCACGTCGTCGCCTTTTATGAAAAGCTCCACTCCGAAGATGCCGTACCCGCCGAGAGCATCCGTCACTTTGCGGGCTATGTCGCGTGCTTTTTCGATAGCTGTAGCCGACATAGGCTGCGGCTGCCACGAATAGCGGTAGTCACCGTCGATCTGTATGTGTCCTACCGGCTCGCAGAATGTGGTACCCGAACAGCTTCTGACAGTAAGGAGAGTTATCTCATAGTCGAAATCAACAAATCCTTCCACGATAACACGTCCGGCGCCTGCACGTCCACCCTCCTGGGCTGTCTGCCACGCGTGGTCGATCTCTTCGGGGTTCTTGACAGTGCACTGTCCATGACCCGATGAACTCATGATCGGCTTCACCACACAAGGTATTCCGACAGCTTCCACGGCTGCCTTGAATTCATCGTAGTCCGATGCGAAGCGGTAGTCGGAAGTTCTTATGCCAAGTTCTTCGGCGGCCAGACGTCTGATGCCCTCGCGGTTCATGGTCAGCCATGCAGCTGTAGCCGTAGGAGTGACGTTGAATCCATCGGCTTCGAGTTCTTTTAGCACCGGAGTGGCTATGGCCTCGACTTCAGGTATGATATGGTCGGGTTTCTCAAGCTCTATGATGCGGCGCAGCTCGGCTCCGTCGAGCATGTTGAACACGTGGCTGCGGTGAGCCACCTGCATGGCTGGGGCGTTGGCATACTTGTCGCATGCCACTACTTCCACACCATAGCGTTGCAGCTCGAGAGCCACTTCCTTGCCTAACTCGCCGCTGCCGAGAAGCAGAGCCTTGCGACCCACAGGGGTCATTACAGAACCGATTTTTGCCATCTGGATTGTTTGTCTATTATTGTTAAAGGTGGATGAAGAGTTTGTTTCTGCAAAGTTAAGGATTTATAGCTTCAAGAGCAAATCCTGTCACCTGATTGTGTGGTTAGTCTGCAGTTTCGGTCGGGAGCAGTGCGAGGTCAAACACCTGTGCGGCGTCGGAAACATAATGCACTTCGAGCCCATGGAGATATATGTCCGGGATCTCGTCGACATCCTTGCGGTTGGCCTCGGGCAGTATGACATCGGTGATGCCTGCACGCTTTGCCGCCAGGATCTTCTCTTTGACTCCCCCTATCGGCAGCACTTTGCCGCGCAGGGTAAGCTCTCCTGTCATGGCTACGCGAGGCTTGGGGCGGCGGCCGGTGAGAGCCGACACAATCGACGTGGCCATGGTGATGCCGGCCGAAGGGCCGTCCTTGGGTATGGCTCCCTCCGGCACGTGGATATGCACTGCGCGGTCGGTCAGCGCGTCGGAGGCTATCCCCAGGCTGTCGGCGTGGCTTCTGACATGCTGCAGGGCTATGGAGGCGGATTCCTTCATCACATCGCCGAGTTTGCCCGTGAGGGTCAGTTTCTCGCCTTTTGATGGAGATAGCGATGTTTCCACATAAAGCACGCAGCCTCCTGCGGCGGTCCATGCCAGGCCGGTGATCACGCCTGCATAGTCGTTGCCTTCATAGCGCTCTCTGATATATGGCGCCGCTCCGAGCAGGCCGTTGAGATCCGCGCTGTCGACAGGTTGCGGCCATGACTGTCCGCTCACTTTGCGGAGAACAATCTTGCGGACGATCGCAGCCAGACGTTTCTCAAGCTGGCGCACTCCGCTCTCACCCGTATATGTATCGATGAGTGCTGCAAGGGCATCGTCGGTGAGATTCACATCGCCGACGTCCACACCGGCTTCGGCTATCAGTCGGGGAAGCAGGTGGCGGCGTGCGATTTCGGTTTTCTCTTCAGGAAGATATCCTGAAATGTCGATGATCTCCATGCGGTCGACAAGAGGAGCCGGAATGCTCGACAGGGTATTGGCTGTGGCTATGAAAAGCGTCTGCGAAAGATCGAAGTCAACATCCACATAATTGTCATGGAAGCGGCAGTTCTGTTCGGGATCGAGCACTTCGAGCAACGCCGACGAAGGATCGCCACGGAAATCTGAACCGATTTTGTCGATCTCGTCGAGCAATATCACCGGATTGCTGGTGCCGCAGCGTCTCAACGCGTCGATGATGCGTCCGGGCATGGCTCCAATGTAAGTGCGCCGGTGTCCGCGTATCTCGGCTTCGTCATGCAGACCGCCGAGAGCCACACGCCGGTATTTGCGCCCGAGAGCAGTGGCTATGGATTGTCCGAGAGAGGTTTTTCCGACTCCGGGAGGACCCACCAGACAGATGATCGGTGCATGACTCGACGGGGCGCTGATCAGCATGGCTATCTGCTCGAGTATGCGCTCTTTCACTTTTTCAAGACCGAAATGGTCGGCGTCGAGCACCTCGCGTGCATGAGCTATGTCGCTGACCGGAGCGTCGTTCTTGCCCCATGGCAGGTCGGTGAGAAGTTCGAGATATGACAGCTGCACGGAGTAGTCGGGACTCTGTGGCGCGTAGCGCGAAAGTTTCGACAGCTCGCGTTCGAAAATCTTCACTACCGGCTCGGGCATGTCAAGTTCGGCCGCTTTTTTGCGGAGATTGGCGGCGTCGGCGTCAGGTCCTTCATCGCCATACAGCTCCTCGCGTATCGACTCAAGCTGCTGCTGCAGGAACACGTTGCGCTGCTGTTCCGAGATCTTCTGCCGGGTGCGGTCGTGGATGCTTTGTGCTATGTCAAGCATCTGTTCGCTGCGTGCCATATTGGTAAGCAGACGATAGGCGCGCTCCTTGATGCGCGGAGTGGCCAGTATTTCGGTCTTGGCGCTGATCGGGAGCGGCATATGTGTGGCAATGAGATTGATCAGCAGGGTCGGATCGGATATGTCGACAATGTTCAGAATCATCTCCGGCGGAGCTTCAGTGGTCTTCTTGACTATCTTGACAGCCGTATCTTTTACGGTGCTGACGAGCGCCACCATCTCCTTGTCGGTCATGCGCGCCTTGGTCTCCTTGATGGGCTTTACGGTGGCCTCCAGTGCACCTTGTATGGTTCCCATGCTTCTCACGTCGAGTATCTTGAACTTGCCGTGGGCGCGCACTATGGCAGTGGTCTTGTCGTCGGGGATTTCAAGCACTTTCACGACCTCTGCTATTACTCCATAGTCGCAGAGCTGGTCGGTGGGAAACTCCACTTCAGGATCAGTCTGCGCCACAACTCCTATATAGATGTGGCGGTCTGCTGCCATTTTGGCCAGTTCGCGGGAAAATTCGCGGCCGAGGCTAATGGGGATTGTCACTCCCGGAAACAATACAAGGTCGCGGGTGGTGAGCAGTGGCAGATGGTTGAAGTCGGGTTCGGCCATTGAAGAGGTCATGTCAACCTCTATCTGGCCTACGGTCACTATTTCTTTATTCATTCGTTATGATCTCGTAGTGGATATCGGTGTAGGATGTCGTTTACACAATTTATGTGCAAAGATAATGCCAAATTCTGTTTTGTCAGTTATCCCGGGCGTGTCAAGGCACTGTTTTTTCAAAATATGTTGTAAAACATACGCGCGATGTGACCTCGTTACGTGGATAATTCATATATTGCACTCCGAAAATCTGGTGCATAGAGATGCCCTGAAATGAAAAACTAACAAACACCTCTAATAACATGAAGGTTTATCAGACCAACGAAATCAAAAACATCGCCCTTCTCGGTAGCAAGGGCTCGGGTAAAACCACACTCGCAGAGTCGATGCTCTACGAGTGTGGAGTGATAAAACGCCGCGGTACGGTCGAAGCCAACAATACCGTATGCGACTATTTCCCGGTCGAAAAGGAGTATGGCTACTCCGTGTTTTCAAGCATCTTCTATGCCGAATTCCTTGGCAAGAAACTGAATGTAATAGACTGTCCGGGTGCCGATGACTTTGTAGGCAATGCTATCACGGCTCTCAATGTCACCGATACCGGTCTGATACTCATCGATGCCCAGTATGGAGTGGAAGTGGGTACTCAGAATATCTTCCGCACTTGTGCCAAGCTCAACAAACCGGTGATCTTCGCGCTCAATCAGCTCGACGGCGAAAAAGCCGAATATGACACGGTCATCGAGCAGATGCGCGACATCTTCGGCAAAAAAGTGGTGCCCATACAATATCCCCTGAGTGTCGGCCCGGGCTTCAACGCCATGATCGACGTCCTGCTTATGAAAAAATATTCCTGGGGACCCGACGGGGGCGTGCCTGTCATAGAGGATATACCGGCCGAGGAGCGTGAGCGGGCTCAGGAACTGCACCGTCAGCTTGTCGAGGCTGCAGCCGAAAACGATGAGACGCTGATGGAGAAATTCTTCGAAGAGGAACATCTTACCGAAGACGAAATGCGTCTTGGCATCCGGAAAGGGCTGGTCGATCGTTCGATCTTCCCGGTGTTCTGCGTGAGCGCGCTGAAGGATATGGGCGTGCGCCGCATGATGGAATTCCTCGGCAATGTGGTGCCGTTCGTGGAGGATATGCCAGCACCGGTCGACTCTGCCGGCGAAGAAGTGAAGCCTCTCAGCGACGGCCCGCTCAGCCTGTATATGTTCAAGACCACAGTAGAGCCGCATATAGGTGAAGTAAGCTACTTCAAGGTGATGTCGGGAACGCTGACCCCCGGTGTTGATCTCGACAACGTAAATCGTGGCAGCAAGGAGCGTATAGCACAGATATATTGCGTGTGCGGCCAGATCAAGACACAGGTCGACCAACTGTGTGCCGGCGATATCGGAGCCACAGTCAAGCTGAAAGACGCGCGCACCGGCAATACGCTCGACGCCAAGGGGTGCGACTATGTGTTTGACTTCATCAAATATCCGGCTCCGAAATATCAGCGAGCAATCAGGCCGGTCAATGAGGCCGATGCCGAAAAGCTCAGCGTCATACTCACGCGTATGCACGAGGAGGATCCCACATGGGAAGTGGAGATGTCAAAGGAACTCAAGCAGACTATTCTCTCCGGACAGGGCGAATTCCATCTGCGCACACTCAAATGGCGTGTGGAAAACAACGATAAGCTTCCGATCGTTTTCGAGGAGCCGCACATCCCTTATCGCGAAACGATAACCAAGGCCGCACGTGCCGACTACCGCCACAAGAAGCAGTCGGGTGGCGCGGGGCAGTTCGGTGAAGTGCATCTGGTCATAGAGCCTTACACCGAGGGAATGCCGGCGCCGACATCATACAAGTTCGGCAATCAGGAATATGTGATGAAGGTGCGCGACACCCAGGAAATACCCCTCGAATGGGGCGGCAAGCTTGTGGTGTGCGACTGTATCGTTGGAGGCGCTATCGACTCGCGTTTTATTCCGGCCATAGTGAAGGGTCTGATGGATCGCATGGAGCAGGGACCGCTTACCGGATCTTATGCCCGCGACGTCAGAGTATGCATTTACGACGGCAAGATGCATCCGGTGGATTCCAATGAGATCTCTTTCAGGCTCGCCGGCCGAAACGCTTTCAGCGAGGCGTTCCGCAATGCGAGTCCGAAGATTCTCGAGCCGGTGTGCGATGTCGACGTGATGGTTCCGGCCGACGTGATGGGCGACGTGATGAGCGACCTTCAGGGACGGCGAGCCATGATCATGGGCATGTCGAGCGAGAACGGATTTGAGAAGATCTCGGCAAAGGTGCCTCTCAAAGAGATGTCGAGCTACTCGACGGCTTTGAGCTCGATCACCGGCGGACGCTCGTCGTTCAGCATGAAATTCGCTTCCTATGAGCTCGTCCCGTCTGATGTTCAGGAAAAACTGCTCAAGGATTATGCCGAAAAGCACTCCGAAGAGTAACCCCGGATAAGGATCAATGTGGCTTCAGCCACGTGTGATCCATCCGTAGGCGAAAACACAAATACAGCCCGCAGGCGATTGAGTCTGCGGGCTGTATTATTGCTACGGATTCTGTTTTGTCAGATCTGCTGCTCCTGTTCGAGATACACCTTCACTTCCGGATCGAATTCAATGGCGTCGAGTCCTTCAGCCTCGTCGATATCGATCACATAGATATAGTTGGTGTCATTGCGCCAGTGGGTCAGATCAGCTGCTGTGTTCGAAAGGGGGTAATAAAGCAGTCCGGTGACGGTGCCGTCGGCAGCGGTCAGCTTCTGTTGTGCCGGGGTGTTGGCATTGGGCCACAGCACATCGCCGGTAGCGGTGGACCTGATCACACACTCTACCTTTATCAGGCTTCCACTATATGTCCCGCCCGTAGAAGTCAGTTCCGCGAGATCCTGCGGCAGCATATATCCGTCATTGGAATTGGATGCGAGTGTAGCGGTAGTACTAAGTGACAGTCCGGTCGCATCCTGATAAAGAGTATAGTCGACAGGGGTCGATGCGTTGTTCCATGTTCCGGCTGAGGTGCCGTTCTCGCTTGTTGTCGACTGCGGGAAGGTGAATTCGGCCTTGCTCATGATATTCTGTAATGTCACATTCTTGACATTCACATCAAGATTGGTGTTGGATGAGAGCAATTTCGTCTGCACTCTGGCCAAAGCATGATGGAAGTAGAGTTTTACGGCTGAAGAACCTTTTGTCTGGTTCATTGTCACGGCATAGATCAGATCCTGGGTGCCGTCGTTGGTAAGCGACACGGATTGCAACGAGGTCTGTATGCCGGTCAGCCACTCTCCGGGAGCGTAGGCATAGAAGTTTACGGAATTCTGTGGCCAGTGGGCTACAGGGGAGTAGGTCCATACATTGGAGGAGTTCTTGACCACCTCCACATTTTCCATATATAGTTTGCCATCTGTAAAGGCATATACATGGAAGTCCGAGAGCGTATTCGTCGTGATCGGTTCAGAACGTGATTCGTTGTGTGCTACCGGTGCGAACCTGATGGCATCCTGATCCATTATGTTGTCCGATTCATCGTCGTTGCTGCAGGCAGTAGTGGCGACGAGGGATGCGATAGCTATAGCCGAAGGCTTGAGCAGTGATAAAATGTGTTTCATAGTTATGGTTGTTTATGATTATACATATATTTCAATGTCGATCCAGTCGCCGACTGTCACGTCGAGACCCTCGCCCGGGATCGGCGGCTCTTCTCCGGTATCAGGTAATGTGATGTCGTCTATGATTATATTCACATTCATTGGATCAGGAGCATTGACTATCTGTTCGGTCACGTCTGTCGTGACCTCATGTATTGAGCCGTCCGACATCCTGAAGCGTATCACCAGAAAATTGTGCGTCGGGTCATCATGTTTTTTTCCGAAAGTCAGCAGATCGCCCGTAAGCGAATTGTCGCTGTCGGCTTTCAGTGTTAAACTCTCGGTTATATCGGTGTCTGACAGAGTGTGCTCTCCGACATTGACAGTCGCGCTCAGGCCGCTCAGAGCCGATTGTACGGCTTTTGCCGATTTGAGGTTTTCGACCGACCGCACCTCCACATGATAACGTGCGCAGATCTCTTCAGGATGACACCAGATGCGTCGTGAATCGGTTATATAGCCGTATGTGGCGCCCTCGACACTGATGTTGACCGATCCTATGGTAGTGGCCCATAACATTCCCGGAGGTGTCACCAGCGCTTCTTCGTCATCAGCGGTTTTCCAGGTGTGATCCTCTTTGGCCACACTCGCTGTGTAGTCATCGAATGAATCCTCATGCGTGAAAGCCACGTTTTTTGCATCGTTGTTGACGGTCAACATCTTGTAATTGCCTACCGGGAGGCTCACTTTGCCGCCGGTCGGCGACGCTATGTCGAAACGGTAATCCGAGCCGTTTGCGTCGGTCGAGAAAAACCATACGGTCATGCCTTCAGGCCGCTGCTCTTCTGACCATAAAAAGTTGACGTCGAGCTGCTGTGGCGGACATTCGCCGTCATATATGAGGTCGCTGCACGAGGTCATAGCCGCGGCTGCCATCAGGTATAATGCAGGTATTTTAGTATATAGCCTCATCGTGATTAAGTATCGACGTTTTCCGCATCTTTACGATATAACACCGGCTGCGCCTGCAATGTTTCGTCTAATTATTCGCCGAGATGAGTCGATGGTTTGATTTTAATTGCTAACTTTGCAAGTGGAAATGACAATATTTCCGCAGTCAGAAATCCAATATTATTAAAAAACAGATAATGAGAAAGAAAATCGTAGCAGGCAACTGGAAAATGAACACCACCCTGCAGGAAGGTGTAGGCCTGGCAAAAGATGTCAACGAAGCTCTCAAGCACGCCGAAGTGGAGTGCGATGTAGTGATCTGTGTGCCTTTCACCCATCTGGCTCCTGTCAATGAAGTGATCGACTCCAAGCTCGGACTCGGTGCAGAAAACTGCGCCGACCACAAGAGCGGAGCTTACACCGGTGAGGTGAGCGCGTCGATGGTAGCCTCTACCGGAGCTACCTACGTGATTCTCGGCCACTCGGAGCGTCGCCAGTATTATGGTGAAACCGCCGAAACCCTCAAGGAAAAGGTGGCTCTTGCGCTCGACAACAATCTCACTCCGATATTCTGCATCGGCGAAGTGCTCGAGCAGCGTGAAAACGGCTCTTATCTCGACGTCGTAAAGTCGCAGATAGAGGACGCTCTCTTCGGCCTGTCGGCCGCCGAATTCTCGAAGCTCGTGCTTGCCTACGAACCCGTATGGGCTATCGGAACCGGCAAGACTGCCACCGACGATCAAGCGCAGGAGATGCACGCTCATATCCGCAGCGTCATTGCCGGTAAATATGGCAAGGAGATCGCCGATAACACTTCGATACTTTATGGCGGCTCATGCAAGCCCTCGAATGCACGCGCACTCTTCGCTAAGCCCGACGTTGACGGTGGACTTATCGGAGGAGCATCGCTCGACGCCGAGTCGTTCATGGGCATTGTCACCGCTTTCTGATCTGAGGCGGTAAGCAACGGAAAAGCTTAAATGGCGCTGTGTCAGAATATGGATTTTGACACAGCGTCTTGATTTTTATGTAGATATCGTATGGCGTTGCCATAGTTGTCACTGCACGTTTCCTTGTTTTGTTGCAAGCCGTTTCACTGCATTTTAAGTCCACGGTTTATAAAATCGCTTACGACAGACGGCTTGATTTATGAAAAAGTAGTAACTTTGCGGCATGAAAACAACCGCATCCACCTCTCTGCGCGCTTTTGCCATGTCAACGCTTGTCGCGGCTTCGACCTTCGTCATGCGCGCGCAGAACAACGCTGATATCGTCGACCATATTACAGCCGACGGTGTCAACACCATAGTTCAGCCCGAGGCTCTGCGCAAGCTGATAGCCGGCAGCAGACTGAATCCGCCGACAGTAATAAGGCTGCCGCCGACGAAGCAGTGGAAACTACCGAACACTCCGCTGCGACCCGCACCAAGACTGCCGGATTCCGTGTGCAGGTGTTTTCCGACAATAATCAGCGCACGGCCAAAAAACGAAGCCCGTACAAAGGCTCGCATCATAGGCGAACGCTTTCCTGAATTGCGTACATATGTCACATACACATCACCCTACTGGCGTCTGAAAGTAGGAGATTTCCGCACCCAGCGCGATGCTCAGGCTGCCGCCGACGATATAAGGCAGGCGTTTCCCTCTTATGGCAAAGAGATACGTGTGGTGCGCGATCGTGTGAACCTTTGACAAGGTAATGGAACAAGACAACATGCTCAATCAATCACCACGTCTTGACGACGATGAGGCCATAGCACGCCTCGCCGAGTGTTATCGTCAGATAATCGAGATAATAGGAGAAGATCCATCGCGTGAAGGACTGCTGCGCACCCCGCAAGAGCCGCCAAAGCTCTATGGTATGCCACCGGCGGATATCGGCGCTCACTGCAGCAGACCGTGGGCGACGCCGTCTTTGAATGTCAGCAGCGCGAGATGGTGATAGTGCGCGACATCGAGTATCATTCGTTGTGCGAACATCACATACTGCCGTTTTACGGACATGTATCGGTGGGCTATCTTCCCAAAGGCAAGATATTGGGATTGAGTAAGCTGGCACGCATTGTAGATCTTTATGCACGTCGGCTTCAGGTTCAGGAGCGTCTCACTGATGAAATCTGCAAGGCTGTGGCTCGTGTGCTCCCTACCGATGGAGTTATGGTGAGCATCACCGGCGAACACTTATGCATGAAGATGAGAGGCGTCGAGAAGCAGGACTCTGCTACTGTCACTGTCGCCACATCCGGCCGTTTTGCCGACGATCCCGCACTTCGCGCCGAGTTCATGGCCTCTATCCGCTGACATTTGTTGACACTCGTTTTTGCCGACGTCTTGTTTGTTAGGCGATATGCCCTATGGTTTATAAACTACTGCAAAGGTAGTTGTTTTGTGAGAAAAATAAAAAGTGAGTGCTATGCGAAATCTAAATTACGAATTTTTGATTATCAAATTTAATACGGATAGCACTTGTCGCATCTGCATCTCGCCGTTTCCAAACTCTAATGTGAGTAAAGGACAAGAAAAATCATTCAGAGTCAAGTGGATTTTGTAATTATGCTGAATTGTATCTGCTTCAAATATTGTCTCTGTAGAGGTATTCGCTGTCAAAGCACCTGCTAATGCTCCAACACCCCCCAACAGTACGCCACCTGCTGCACCTCTTGTAATCATTCCCAGCTTGCTTGTTTTGGTTGTTGACAATCCGGTTCCATGAATTATTTTTGCATCATCAATTGCCTCACAAGAAACGAGCGTGTCAAAAGGCAGTGGCTTTTGGATGGATTCAGGGAAAGGATTGCTGTGAACTCTATTGTTGTCGCCTAATATAAGGAATGTTTTCTTATCTTCCCATATTGTAATGGAATTGCATGTCCATCCATATTCAAAATACTGGGCACGTGTAATCATCCCTTTGTCCCCTTGTAGTAGGTGTTTGTGAAAGCAGATTTCAACAGTAGGCTTCCCTAAATGGGGGAACCTGTTTATTAAATCAGTTTTGGAATTGTTCATTGAGTGATATCCCTTTTTGTCTATACTCCTCTGAAATCTTAGCAAATTCCAAATATTGTGCTTTCGACATCCCATATTTTGCTTTATAGGACTCATTTTCTTCCTTCTCTTTCTTTCGTTGCTTTCGTTCCTCTGCGAGCTTGGCTTGTTGTTGCGAACGATATTCCTCTATTGAAATGCCCAATTTTGCGGCCTCTTTCTTTTCCGCTTTAGACGAAATTATCATTAAGAGGACAAATAGTGCAATTAGACCGATTACTATAAATACAATGATTCGGTAAAAATTACAGAAGTAGTTGAAACTTAAGTTAATATAACGAATTATCAAATACAATGATTCGGTAAAAATTACCGAAGTAGTTGAAAGTTAAGTTAATATATCGAATTGTCAAATACAAATGAATCGCCAAAGCGTTCATTATAAAAACATTAAACAATATGAACGTATTGGCGATTCTCAAAGACTTCACCTTTCGGTGTAAGTCGGTATTTGAAAATACTACAACCAAAATGAGCAAAAGGTTCCTCAACTGGCTGATTTTAACAATACGCACTGTAGCGTTGATTCCGGGCAAAGTCAATTTTACCCGGCTGTCGCGCTATGGCGGTCGTACTGCCAAGACCTTTGCCTCCAATTTCAAGACATCCGTAGACTGGATGAAAGTCAACATAGGTATGGCGCAGGATTGTTTTGGACCGTCCGATGACATGGCAGTGGCAATCGATCCGTCGTTCATTTCAAAAGCAGGCAGACTGACGTATGGCATAGGCCGTTTCTGGTCAGGGGTGGCACAACGTGTAAAACGCGGTCTGGAGATAATGGCGATCGGGGCAATAAGCCTGAGTAAACATACATGTGTGATGCTCGGTGCTGTCCAGTCCCCGGACTTCAGGACTCTTGAATCTGAGAAACAAATGTCAATGCTTGACTGGTATGTGGCACTTGTCAGGTCAAAGGCGGCAGAGCTGCTCTCACTGACGGATATTCTGGTTGCCGATGCCTTTTTCTCCAAATATGAGTTTGTAAATGAAGTGATTGGCATGGGATTCCGGTTTGTCGGGAGATTACGTGCCAATTCATATCTCAGGTATCTGGCCATACCGGATTCCTCTGCCCCGTGCAGACGTGGCAGAAAGAAAAAGTATGGAGAGAAAGTGGATTTCTCAACTCTTGATATGTCCGTGTTCACTTCATTCATATATGAGGATTCCAAAGGAATCAAAACCCGATGTCACACGGCGGTCGTACATTCTAGGGCATTGAAACGCGACATCCGTATCGTGGTCTGTCCGGTTGAAAACGCAGACCCTCTTCTTTACTTCTCTACCGACACCAATATGAGACCTGAAAAGATCATCGGTTTCTACCGCACCCGCTTTCAGATTGAGTTCGGCATACGCGATGCCAAGCAGTTCACCGGACTTCAGTCACAGCAGACACGCGACAAAGCCCGGCTTGACTTTGCGTTCAATCTTTCCTTCACTGCCCTCAATGTCTGCAAAGAGGTCATAAGGAAGGATTATCCGGATCTTTCGGTAGCGCAGTTCAAACGGCTTATGTTTGAATCTTATCTCGCCTCAACAATTATTTCGACTTGCGGAAAATCTCCGCATCTCAAAATAATTAAGAAAATAAATCATCGGTTGGCTCAGTTAGCGGCTTAACCAAGGCTGAACAACCTCAAATTTTACCGAATCATTGTAAATAGCCACGTCATGCCGTTGTTTATTTACTGAATGACCACCAGGGCGGTTGTTTTATTTAGAGTTTTAGTTGTTTTGATTATCCTGTTCAATGCCTCCACCTGCAAACATCGCTCCCTCGTATGCCTGCTTGTAGTCGGCGTTGAGGTCTCCGCCTCCCTGCGTGGTCATCGCTCCTCGCCGGTGCATATCCACGCGAGGTTGAGCTGCGGAAACGCCTTGATGATGCGTCCGAGCATTTCAGTACCGATGTTGCCCTTGCCGGTGTGCATATTGTTGGATATGTACTTCGGCGAAAGGCTGCATAATCCGCTCGAAGTCGTACTCACTCTTGCAGAGTCCCTGCCCCTGCGCCCATTTGACAAACTCCCGGAGGCGTTGGATGGGGGTGGTGTTATTTTCTTTCAGTTCCATTGGGGTTAGGATTGCTGTTTAATCTCTTGATGCAATTTTTACTCGTTCTCCATAAATTGAGGTTAATAAATTCTCGGCATTGTTTTCGTCCTCATATCCTTTATGGTGAAACAAGGATATTATATCGTTGTGAATACCATCAAATTTAATCCTGTCCGCATCAAACCACTGCTTAACTTTGTAATCGGACTCAAAAATTTTTATCCCATGTCACTTTTATGCTCCATAGACAAAGCACCATTTTATTTTTTAGAAAATCAGATGTAGGCTTAGCTATGATGAAATTGAAATAAGCACGAGAATAAAACTCAAAACGCCTCTTTCATATTACCCTTTTCCAAACTTGCCTTTATTCCATCAGCGTAATAGGTCAAAGCCAATATCAGTGCATTATGCCTAACCGTTTCAGAATCTAACTTGCTCTCTAAGTCTGAGACAATCCTGCGCAATTCTTGACTGTCGCTTTTTATAGAACCCACATCCTTTCGGAAAGGCATTATCTTCCTTTTTATGATACGAATATTTTTTTTAACCTCTTTGCTTAGCTCTTTTTTGGTGCTTGAAACCTCTTCTTTAGCTTTGATTGTACTATAAATTTGCCATGCTACCAAAAGAGTCACCAATAATCCATAAAAACCAACAAGTAGTCCTTCGTAATCAAAACTAAGTGATTTACGGTCAGCCTTGGTTGGGAAATTGCAGAATAAGTAATGAAACGACACAAAGACACTAAGGCAAAACAACAAGATGGATGAGATTTTAACCCATATAGCAATCTTTGTGGTTGTTCCGAGTATGTCGTGCAGATATTTAGTTGTTCGATTCATTTTCTGCCCCATTAAAAAGTCGTTCATCTTGCGCTCACGGTCAAGCGAGGCATTGAGTTCATCAATGCGTGTATTCTTTTCGCTAAGTTCTTTTTTCCAATGATTT
>PDYJ01001595.1_pt1 | contig 21182 bp, 28 predicted proteins | sample 1430841 | NCBI WGS metagenome assembly PDYJ01 (sample SAMN07237672, study PRJNA390542) | Gut metagenome, whole genome shotgun sequencing project. | isolation source: fecal pellets | host: Mus musculus | place: USA: New York, NY | collected 2016-10 | reverse complement strand
TTGTTTGTTGGTTAAAGGATTTGATTACCCTGATCCCTTGCATCGCTTCTTTAGCGATCGTATTACTGCGATCTAATTTCTTTTGATAACGATCAAACATCTTACCTAACTGCGGAAATGTCAAGCCGATCACTAACAGGACCGCTAAAAACATCGCCACTTGTAACCACCAGAAACGTGGGATCGTCACGATCCCCATCACAAAAGCCCCAATGATCATGATCGGCATCCGTAAAACTTGCATAAAAAGTCGTCATTACGACATTTAGCACTTGATTCATATCGTTTATCAAACGGACGACTAAGGTACTAGCCGAAAATTTCTCGATATTACTCAAAGAAAATGTTTGGATCTTTTCATAAGTTTGTTGTCGTAGATCACTAGTAACGCCTTGAGCGACCCGAGCTGCAAAATAAACATTCAAGATCCCGGCGATCACTCCGATCACTGCTAATGCGATCAAGAGCATGCCGTCTTTAAACATTGCCTGACGATCATTTTTTAATAAATTATCTAAGATAAATTGTAGGGATACGCGGTTGCAATAGAGATGCACCTGCAGCCACAATGATCGAAAATGACTGCACCAAAAGATCGCACCTAAATAGTTTTTCAAGTGTGGTTTTAAGATCTCCATAGTCCCCTCCATAATGATAAATTTATTAAGCTATTTTGGCTTCGTATGTACCAGTCTAGCGGAATTTTAATTTTTATTCAACCGCTCAATTTAAAAATAGTTTTGCTATAATAGTTAAGAAGTCTATTAACTCTAACAAGACACAAGGTGAATATTATGATGGATAATGATTTGAATCTCCCCTCAAAAGAGGAAACAGAAGCCAGTGTGCAGATCTTTAAAGCATTTTGGCAATGAGACGCGCTATAAGATCTTGTACTTATTATTTGAAAAGCAACTTACAGTAAATGAGATCACCCAAGCGATCGGCATGACACAATCAGCGGTCTCGCATCAACTAAAGATCTTGCGCCAAACAGGGTTAGTCTCTAGCACACGTGACGGACAACACGTCTATTACACTTTAGCTGACGATCATATCATCATGATCTTCAAGCAAGTCAAAGAACACATCAATGAAGATTGAACACAAAAAAAGGCGTAACTCCAAAAAGTCACGCTTTTTTCTTATCTTATGCGCGTGTAGAGTTTATCTACTGGAGCACGGTTCCCGTCGTGTCCAAATTGCGCCAATTTATTTTCAGGTGAATTGTTCCAAGCTAAATAGTCTTGTTCATCTTCCCAGACATTGAGCAAGAGGAATTGGAAATCTTTTTTCAAAGAGATCAAGACTTTTGAAGCCTTCAAGCCAAGAGGGCGTGTTGCTTTATTATTCCAAGCATCAACGACTGCATTGAAAACTTTTTGGTGATCAGTATCTAAAGTCACATACCGTAATTCTAGGAGCCCGTCCCAGTTTGTTTCGTCGATCTCTTTTAAGACGCGGTAATTCAAACCAGATTCAAACACTGTAGGTTCACCGGAGATATCAACGAGCAAATAACCATCTTTGTTGGCTAATGCACGATAAAGTAAAAAAATTCCGATCAGCGTAACGATCTGAGAGCGTCGTCAACATTTTTTCTGGTCCTAAGGCAAAATTAATTTCATTTAATGACATAATTCATCCTTCTTTCAACAGACTTACTTTATTAGTATAGCACTAGGACTATTTTAAACCTATTAGCTAAAAAACTGCTAATTATTTCTTTGGATAACCTACAAAATGCAACTTACCACTGATATATTCGCCCAAAAAGACCTCTGCACTGCTCTTAAAGCCATTTTTTTGTAATTGCTCATCAAGCCAGGCTTCATCTCGTGAGATCATCTCTAAAATATCGTAATTGATGATCCCATCACTGATCAAGGGATAACGAATACTTTCATCATCCCCGTATTCAAGCACCGTCAATTGGCCATTTTGTTCCAAAACAGCCCGTTTGACCCGCGCTAACTCATAGATCCCATTGATCCGCAATCTAAACATCAATTCATCAGCAGTCACCCGCGTTTTAAAACAAGTTTCTACGTCAAGCTCACCGTTTTTGACTAAGATCGCTGGGCGCCCATCGATCATCACCTTAGCAAACCGATTGTGATTTTTTAAAAATTGTAAGACCATCACGACTAAAGTCCAAATGATGAGCACCATCAAAAACTGTAATACCGTAATATCTTGGTTATAAATGATCCCCCCGATGATCCCACCAAGCACGTAATTTTGGACTTGATCAAGTGCTGTCACGGGGGCTAAATTGCGTTTACCAACGATATTTATCTGTAAGATGATACATAACATCCCTAAAATAAATTTTCCAATTATCGGTCCATAAAATTCCACGTTAAAATCCCCCTATTGGATCGTAATATCTTTATTGATCAAATGTGTCCGGGCCAACTCATAACTATTACGATCGACACTTAATTCGACCCGATAGTACTTATCTTTAACTTTCACGATGATCCCTCCACAAGGCTGCGACTATTGACTGCCACATCTTTTGTACTAACACCTTCATCGCGCGCAACTGAACGTAAAAATGGTTGGACTTGCGAAGTCGATAATGTTTGGGTACGATGTTGTTCATAATTACTGTAACTCAAGCCAAATAGAAAAAACATCACCAGCAACATAATAATACTTATATCACGATATTTAGTATCAAAACGATTGCGTGAATACATAAAAACCGCAAAGAGTAAGATCAATAATCCGAGCGCACTTAAGCTGTAGATCACCAATTGATTTACTTCACGTTGATTTTGAAGATATTGTAAGGTATAAAATGTCATTTTCATTACCTCGGTCATTTTTTTATTTTTTATGATACCGAGTAATCATCTAAAATACTATACCTATTTTTTTGAATAAAAAATCAAAAATAGAAAAAAGCCTCGCCGATCTAGCCGACCAGCGAAGCTCTGTTGCTTAACTTTATTTTTCTTTAAATTCGCCTTCGATCACACTATCATCTTCTGAATGATGTGACCCTTTACGACCATTACTTGGTGCATCTGGCATGACCAAGGCAGCGATGAAATAGATCAAGAGACCTAAAATAACATTTCCCGGGAAAATGATCAAGATCGCCCGATGATCCGGGTGATCGCTTTATCCCACCCGAAATATTCAGCAACCCCACCAAAGACACCTGAAACTACTTTATCATTTGATTTAGTTAATTCTTTTTTTGTTTTTGCCATTGCAATTCCACCCTTTCAATAATTTTAGTTTACTTTACTGTATTTTCACCAGTTCGACTGCTCAAAGTCAAAACATCTGCTTGATCGGCATTTTCCTCTAATGTCCCCCCATTAGTTTGTTGTTGATCGTGTAAATTGTTTTTCCCATGTTTGTTAGTCAAACGGTAACCTTGCACTGTTGCATTCATTATCCGCGTTACGCCGGTATTATTTTTGATCTCATACTTGCCTTTGATCGTGATCGTATCAGCATCAAGATCAGCACTTGGCTCTGAATTATCAACATAGTCGCTGTCATTATCTGCGTCGTTATCATCATCGCTCGCATAACCATATACTTCATCAGCCAATTGTGTGCCACCACCATTTAAGACTAGACCATCTTTGTAGTAGACCCGGCCCTCACTATCTACTTTGACGTTGATATTGGTCAATTCGCCACCAGAGACAACGAGATCAGCTACCCTGTCAAGGGATAATTCACCATTGTTTAGCTTAGAATTTGTGAGCGTAACTTCATCGGTATTCATATCGATATCTGTCCGTTCAGTCGTTACTTCATTTAGGCTGAGCTTTTCACTGCTATTTGCTTCAAGCTCTAAAGTAGCGATATTTAGCTTCTCTAACTTGATGTTATCGTAGTTACCATTTACTTTTACAAAACTTAATTTGACATTTTCTGGAACTGTGATGATCAATTTACTGTCGATCTTTGATTGATAATTGTTAAGATCAAAGCTAAAGCCATGCATCTCTTGGCCACGAGCGACCTTCAAAGTTCCATTTTGATAGTCGATCTTTGGTTCAAAGCGTGAACTTCCACTATAAGATACACTGTAATCTTGACCTTGTCTGATCTCTAGCTCCATTGGGACAAAATAGCCCGAGCCATTGACAAATTCGATACGCTCAAATTCTTTTTTAGCATAAGTCTTCGTGATCGCCGTATCTTTTTTGACTGTTTGGACTTTAAAACCATTGAATTCAACTGCTTTGACGCCGTTAAAAGCAGCGCCCACGATCGCAAGGACTGCTCCCAGGGCTAAGATCACCCAACCAGCTTTAAATATCTTCTTCATGGTCACTGCCTCCTTTTGCTTTGCGTTTCTTACTCAACTTATCATAAAGGTATTTGGAGAAGTTAGCGATCCCTTGTAACACCAAGCGAACCAACCAGTAAGCTATCGGTAATACGACTAGCAACGCTCCCAGGGCTAAAACTCCTAATCCCAAATAAAACAGCCCGACTGCCCAATTAGTAAATAAAAGCCCGATCCCGACATAAAACAAAAGCCCCATGACCACTACCAATGCACATAAAGCAACAACAGCTCCAAAGATCAGACCTGCAACTAAAGCTAAGATCCCGATCAAAACAAAGATCATGACTCCACTAGCGCCCAATAAGAATGGTGAGGCTAACAAGGCTAACAAGATCAGCCAGATCATCTTGACGTTTGATCTTGGAGTAGCTGTTCGTTGATACTTAACTTCTTCATCAGTCATTTTGATCGAATGATCGGCTAAAACTTTGCGACTCAACTGCTTGGGGGTGCCCAAACGTTGCTCGATCTGACTTCTGTTCTCTAAACCTGCATCCTCAATAAATTCTGAATAAAACATGATCGCATCCGCACGTTCTTCTGGCGTTAAAGGTTGTAAGTATTCTTCTAGTTCAGCCAGATATTTTTCCCTATTCATGTTGCCCCTCCTCATCGTATACATTTTGCTTGCGCTTATCTGCTGCAGCAAAGACAGCATCTAAACTTTCCTTATAATCATTCCACATTTTTTTGATCCGTTGTAAATGGTTTTCCCCGCTCTCAGTGATCTTGTAATAGCGCCGATTGCGACCTTGATAAGGTGCATCGTATGTGGTCACATATTCTGCCTTTTGTAAGCGACGTAAGACCGGATACATCGTTGATTCTGAGATCGAGATCGCTTGCTGCATATCTTGTGTCAACGCATATCCATAGTAATCTTGGCTTTCTAGCAAGGCTAAGACCAATCCATCCAATAGATCAGCTGTTACTTTGATTTCCATGCAGTTTTTCCCACCTTTCTATTTTCTCTGTTATATCTTAACTTCACCAATATTATATGACGTATAATATATAGAGTCAACTAATATTGTAAAATAAATCAAATTTGATCTAAAAAAAGTCCTAAGTCGGTCATAAAACCGCTTAGGACTAAGCTATTATTTGATTTTTCGATTGATCTTTTTTATTTCTAACCACGTAGAAAGATAATTTCCAAGATAGATAATAAGATAGATTCCCGTATATATCAGTAAAAAGCCAGCGATCCACAAAATATTATGCGGAAACCAGCCCGCCAGATAAGCTAATGGGAAAAAACAGATCAATGTCACTAGATAATGGAGTAGTGACATCTTGAGCAAACTCCACCGTTCTTGTGTAAATATCAATTTAGAAAAATAAAAAACATTTCCCATTAAAGCCCATAAAATGATCGAGCTTAGCATAGCTCTAACTGGAGTCGTAAATAACTCCATAAACGTTGGTGTTGAGGGCGTATACTCTCCTTGCCCAAAAATACTAGAAAAAATGACAGACAGGATCACTCCGATCGCGATCCCCGAGCAACTAGCATTGATCATCTTTTTAAATATTTTCATTTTAGATCCCTAGCCTTTCTTTGAGATTTTTGACACAACGTCTAGCCACAAAGGTCGTAGTACCGTTTTTTAGTTTTAAAGCGATCGTTCCTTGAACGGACAATTCCAAATGATCTAAATAATTCAAGTTAATAAATTCACTACGACTGATCTTGACAAAATCCGGAGATAAAAGTTCAGCCACTTCATATAATTTCTTCTTTACCTGATAGCTACCGTGCTCGGTCATAGCATAGAGCTTACCAGCTTGGCTATTTAAAGAGATTATCTGAGCTAAAGCTAACGGCTTAACGATCTGATCGACATAGCCCCAAATTTGTTCATCGTGTTCAAGTAGTTGGATGACTTGTTGTAACTTAGGTGTCAATTCATGCACATGAAATTCGGCCCATTCTTCAGGTAATTTTGGATCGATCTCAACTTTACTTTTCATTTTGGCATTCCCCCTTTCTTTAGCTAAATTCTAGCAAATCTTAGGCTAAATTTCGCTAAAGATGATTAAATGGTCAGAACTGATAGACAAACGGTCTAAAAGCTAACACGATCGAGACGCACCCGCTGTATTTAGCTGTTAAAATACGCATCTAGTTACATTGGGGAAACGTGTGCGACAGTACTTCTAGCAAATAAAAAGAGATCTTCTATGGTGCAAAATACGCAGTCATCGAAGATCTCTTTTTTATCTCAGCTACCCGGGCTGTCTTCCACTCTTAAAACCTTATTTGAACATAGGTCACTACAGCTGCAAAAACGGCTGTCGCTACTAAAACAAAGCCTTTGCCTACGAGCTTTCCTAATTTCTCTTGGGCGATCATCTCATTGACGGGCCTTTCAAAACCAACTCCGACCCACCAAGTCAATAAGACCACCGCTAATTTCCTAAACCAAGCCAAATCACCTAACAACAAGGTTATCAGCACCATTGCTACTACAGTAAGCGCTGTGACTGGATACTGCTTTAATTTTTCTACCATTATGTCTCCTTCTATTCATGTAATTCAAGGGGCAAGCCGTCGGGATCAAAGAAGAAGGTCATCAACTTACCATCAAAGTCATCACGCCGCAACGGCTCACATTTGATACCTAACGCCAACAATTGCTCTCTTTTGGCTGCAACATCGTCACATTTAAAGGCCAAATGCCGTAACCCCGTGCCTCACCCGTAGCACCACTGACACGTTTTGGGGCATTGGGCTTGATGAACAACTCCAAGACTAGCCCATCTTTAGCTACATTCAACAAAATATCGTCTTTTTTGGGGCGGACATGTTCAGATATGATCTCAAATCCCAATTTATCGACATAAAAATCAACTGCTTGTGCACGATCGCTACAAATGATCGCAATATGATGGATAAACATTACTCTTCACCAAATTCCAAATGACTGCCAGCTTCATCAACAACACCGTAGATCTTTTTACCTTCACATTTTCCTAAGTCAATTTGCCCGTAGAGTAGTTCTTCATCTGTGATCTCCACTCCATGCATATTGGCAGCCATAAATTTACGGATGATCGCCATTTCTTTTTCACGTAATTCAGATTTTTCAACGGCTTTAGCTAAGGTATAGCCCTCATCGATAAAAGCTTTGATCGAACCAACTTTATACAGCATTTCCCAGCTATACTTACGCGCGGAATTCTTCTCATCGGCTAGCGACTTGATATAACCACGCTCTTCCCAATAGCGCAATTGCCGTCCTGTGACTCCAGTGATCTTGCACATGTCACCGATCCCGATCCGAATATCATGGATAAAGTGGGGTTTGTGCATCTTATGCTTCGCTTCTTTCAAGGTTCTTCCCCTCGCAAATAATTTCTCACTTTAGATTTTATATTGTTTGGGCGATTTGTCAACTATCTTGACAAACTTGGTAAATAAGGTTTATAGTAGGCAACGCACATAAATTGAAAATAATATCAAAAATACTAAAGGAGTGAACTTGCTTGAATAATGCTACGCGTCCGACCGACGTCAATGGCAATAGTTATAATCGGAATCTATTGGTCTTAGTTTTAATGGTCGGTTCTTTTTGTACTTTTTTGAATAGTACCTTGATGAACACTGCTTTTCCTGCGATCATGAAAGATTTTTCGATCACAACAGCGACCGTTCAATGGTTAACGACTGGTTTTATGATGGTCAATGGGGTAATGATCCCGATCTCAGCTTGGTTGATCAATCGTTTCAGCTCAAAAACGATGTATCTCTGGGCTATGTTGACCTTTTTACTAGGGACAGTCGTTTCTTTTACCGCCCAAAATTTCGGGATCCTTCTTTTAGGTCGATTGATCCAAGGTATCGGGGTCGGCGTCTCAATGCCGTTACTTCAAACGATCATGCTCTCGATCTTTCCACCAGAAAAACACGGCGCTGCTATGGGGACAGTCGGGCTAGTGATCGGGCTTGCACCAGCTTTAGGGCCAACACTTTCCGGGTGGATCGTCGATAACTGGACTTGGCGTGAATTATTTGGCATGATCATTCCGATCGTGGTCGCCGTTATCATCTTGGCCTTCTTCTTTATGAAAAGTGTTGTGCCTAACACCCACCAAAAGATCGATGTTATTTCGATCATCACCTCAACGATCGGATTTGGGGCGTTATTATATGGTTTTTCTAAAGCTGGTAATGATGGCTGGGGCGATCTTTATGTCCTCGTCTATCTAGCTGTCGGGGCAGTCTTTGTTGCTCTCTTTTGTTTACGCCAATTAAAAATGGACGAACCTTTCTTAGATATCACGGTCTTTAAATATGGTGAATTTAGCTTAGCTGCGATCTTAAGTGGGGTGGCTAACTTGGCTTTGGTTGGTTCTGAAATGGTGATCCCACTTTACATTCAAAACATTCGCGGGGAATCCGCCTTCCATTCCGGCTTGATCTTACTCCCTGGTGCCTTGGCCATGGGGATCATGTCCCCGATCACGGGACGTTTGTTTGACCGTTACGGAGCTAAATTTATGGCACTTGCTGGGATGACGATGTTGACTTTAGGCTCGATCCCCTTTCTTTTTATCACTAAAGAGACTTCGATCATGTTGATCATCGTCTTTTATGCGATCCGGATGTTTGGGATCTCGGCGACGATGATGCCGGTCACGACTTCTGGGATGAACGTCTTGCCCTTCAACAAGATCTCTCACGGAACAGCGGTCAACAACACTTTCCGCCAAGTATTAAGCTCGATCGGGACCGCGATCTTGATCTCCGTCTTGAGTTCAGTTACCAAAAACTCAATGCCCGTTCACAATGTTTTGGTCCAAACGCCGATCAAATATGCTGATCTTGCAACAAAAGCTGTTTTGAATGGTTATCATGCTGCATTCTTTATCTCGATCCTCTTTGCAGTCGTCGCATTGTGCTTTGCTTTCTTCTTAAAGAAGGGCAATAATGCACCTAAAGTCACACTCACTAGTAAAAAGGGGGCTAAGTAGATGAGTATCATTATTTTAGTTTTAGCAACGATCAGCTTCTTTTGTTTTACAGTCCTGCCTACCCTTAAACACCGCGTTTTATATGCTTTACTATCATTTGCGATCATGGTGCTTTGTACTGGTGCGATCATTTTGAATGATTCCTATAATTTTGGGATGAAAGTTCAAACGATCACCCAAAAACAAAAACTCGTTTCTTCAGTACCTGATCAACTCGATGTCTTATTGTATCAACCACTTGGAACTAAGTCAGAAAGAGTCTATCTCTATCACAATTCTTCTGATGAGAAGAAATTGCGCCAAACAAAAACAACTGATACGACTACCAAATACTCGCAAACTGGCAAAACTCCACAGTTAGTCGTGACAAAAGAGCGTTATGTCTACCAAAATGGCCTTTCTGAGCTTTTCTTTGGTATCTTAGGCAATAATGATCGTCTCAAACATCAAACTTATGAGTTCAAATTGACCGATAATTGGTTTGTTTTGAGTACTAAGCAAGCTAAACAGCTTAAAAAATTGCTTAAAGAACATGACACCGAGCTCAAGCAAAACATTTCCCAGGTTATCCAACAAGAATTAGCTCAGAAATTGCAACAAAACCCAACGATGTCTAGCTCAGAACGCGAGAAATTGGTCAAAGAGTTACAAAAACAAGCGACCCAACAGTTAGTCAAAAAATTGATCACTCAAGTTCAAGCAAGTGATTCTTAAACTAAATTTAAGGCATATTTATAAACAAATTTAAACAACTAGCGTATAGTAGAGAATGTATCAAGTTAAGATACCCGTCCAGAAAGGAACATCTATATGGATAAACAAACTAATATTGTCTCTGCACAAGTTGTAGACGTAAAATCAAACAAGATCACTTTAAAAACTGAAGAAGATGAAGTTATCGAAGTGGCACGCCCTAAAAGCGCAGCCCATGATATGCTCTTCATCCAAACAATGAAAGACATCTTAAAGAGTGGGATCTGGATCCCGGTAAATAAAAAACTCAAACAACTTTTACGTTACGACTGGTTTGAAACCCCAGTCGAACAATACTCATTTTAATATAAAAAACGGGCTGAAAATCACGTTTAAAACGTCGATCTTCAACCCGTTTTTTGTATGAGCTTTTCCTAGTTTCTAATTTTTATGCTCAAATTTTGGGAATCAATTTTTTATCTTCCAAGCCAAGTGTTAGTGGTCATAAGGTCGTTGATTTTAGTCCAAATACTACCTGAATTTGATATTTTTTTTAGTTGATATAAAAGTTCCTTTGTTTCTTTAGATAGAGACTTTTTTTCAATTAAATTTAACGTAAAAAAGTTTTGATATACAACATTTACTTCCGTACGAATAGTATAGTTATTCTTAATTTTCTCGCTGGCTATATCAATGAAATTAAGATCAGAATTGGAAAATCCATCTGCTTCTAAACTATATTTGAAAGATTTTAACAATAAAAGTACATCATCTTTTTTTACAGTTAACAATTTCCAATACCCGCTTTCCCACCAGTTGCATAGCCAGCTGCTGCATTATTTACTCCACAATACCATGTTCTAGACCAATCGACTTTACAGCCTAATTGATTACAATAAAGCCCATTACCATAATATTTATATGGATCAGCAGAACCTCCTCCAGTCACAGGAACATTTGCCGAAACACTAGCCGAAGCAGTGTTATGAAGCCCAAATACAAAAACGAGAGATAATACTGTCACCAAACAAATTAATATTTTTCTCATGATGCAACTCCTTTTTGTAATTAAACTGACAACTACTACAACTATTAAACCTACTTTGTTCAAATTTTACCACACTAATAAACCAATGTAAATTTAATGAAAGTGGTCCTAATCACTTTTAACAAGCATCAATTGTAGCTTGAGATCATTGTAGTTTTTTTAAACTAATATTTTGTTTTGCTGATCGCATTTATTCTGCTTCTCTCAGTGACCTTTCAGTTTTCAGCGCAAACTATAGCACAACATCCGTTTTTGTGTAAACGATCTCCTAAAATAAATCTCTCTTAACTTTCAGTAAATAGCACTATGTTTGTAGTCATGTTCCGAATTACAACTCTTAGAAAATAGCGGTGTCCTACCTTCATCTCAAAGATAGAACACCGCTATTTCTACGCAACTAAACGCAATTTTTGCACTGTGTTAGTTTATAAACTCCAATCTGAGCCTGATCAAGAGAACAAAAAGTGTCAGCAATATGACCAGCGTAAAGGAAAGTAGTAGCGCACCTTGATCTGTTGTTGGCTTTTGGAGAAACTTCTGTTGACTGAAACGTTGGTAAAAATAGATCAATAATGCTCCCACAAAGTTTAAACTCAAGAGTTGTTGTACCAAAGCTAGACTTAAAAACAATGGCCTATCCGTCGCTTGGATCTTCCATAAGGCTGCTGCTAATAATAAGTTGAGGCCTGCAATGATCGTTACTAAGGCTAAGCTAGGCATCGTCTGTAAAGTCGCTGGCAAACTTTTGCCAAGGTCAAGCGCGACCAAAGATAGATATCCAAATAAGATCACACTTGAACCGATCCAGTAGCCTAATAAGATCTTCTTGTATACAGCTGGTCTTGCCAGTACTTGTTTTAACATTTTTCTCACCTATCTTTACTCATTTTTTCGGTCAACTTTCGAAAAAGATAATCAACGACAACTGATAATGTGACTAATGACTCGACTTTTTTTTCTTTGATAACGGAAAATGGTGTCACATGATAGTGCAAAGCATAATCCGAATGACTCGCAAATGTGTTCTCACCTGCTTGCGTCACACTCACAAGGGGGACATTTTTTAGTGTCCACATGAAGATATTTTCTTTGATATTTTCCGTCTCCCCACTAAGCGAGGCTAATAAGACTACATCTTGCGGAGTGATCATCTCCATCGCCATATCAAGCTCAGTCTTATTTGGGATCGTGATCGCCCGTTTTCCCAGCTGTAACAGATTTTTTAGCAAATTCATCTAAGATCCGCCGTTGCGAAAAGCCTGTGCCATAGCAATAGATCGTTTGGGCCTCCTTGAGTCGTTTCGTCAGATCGTCCCATTCAACATGCTCCAAGCCCTTGATCGTTTTAATAATATCTGAGACCTGTAGATCAGCAAACAGCTCTGTGGTTGGCTCAGCCTCTTTGGTACTCGTTTTTAAAAAGTATTTGAATTCTGAAAAACCAGCAAAGCCTAATTTCCTGACTAGGCGCAAAACTGTCGATTTAGAGGTATATGTGGCAGTTGCTAATTCAGTAATACTTATCTGTTGTATCTTTGGCCTGTTATCGAGTACATAACGTAAGATGGTCTTATCAAGGTCCCCTAAAACCTTTTGATGTTTTGTGATCAATCCTTCCAGTGTCATGTGCGTCCCCCTGCTCTGTTTAATCATGCTAAATTATAGCATATTTCGCACGATCAACTAAAGCGATTACACTATCTGAGTTCTGGCCAGAAATCTCGGTTAACTTCGATCAAGTCATCTAAGATCTGCTTAGCAACTCTTGCATTTGGAATGATCTTAGAAAGCGTTAGCGCTTGCCATAATTTTTGATAGGAGTGTTCTTCCCAAGCTTCAACGACGAGTTTTTCGACAGCTACTTGTTGTTCCATCAAACCTTTTTGGAAACGCGGGATCAGGCCTTGAACTAATGGCTCAGGTCCATTTTTCCCTACGATACATGGGACTTCGACCATTGCCGTTGGCTCAAAGTTGCTCAAAGCACCATTATTTTCCACGATCAACAGCATACGTTCGTGAGTATTGTATGCGATCGCCCGTGCTAGATCCACGATATAGCTGGCATGCTCGTCAACTTCTAAACTAGTATCTTTGGCTGTTTTTGCTTGGACGATCTTTTTACATTCACCAAAGACGTGTTTTTCGCGTCCGTTCATGACTTCATTTGCCCGTGTATACTCAGGATCGGCATGCTCAACTTCATCTTGTGAATAGAGATAGTATTTGAGATACGTATTTGGTAAAGTATCTGGATCTACCGCATAAACTTCACGTGCTTTAGCAAAGGTATGCATCCAACTTGGATCAGTATGTTGTGATTCATGTTCCCCTAGCTCTTCTTTAAGTGAATAGCCGTATTTGGCCACGTGCTCTTTGATCTGTGGCATCAGATCATTACCAGCATGATCTCTGATATCGGTCCACCAGCCAAAGTGATTTAAGCCGTAGTAGCGTACTTCCATCTCTTTACGTGACTTGAGCCCGATCGCATGAGCCATCCGCTCTTCGATCCCGACTGGCATGTCACAAATGTTGATGATCTTAGAGTTCGGCCGTAACTTACGTGTCGCTTCAGCCACGATCGCTGCTGGATTGGAATAGTTCAACATCCATGCATCTGGCGAATATTTTTCCATATAGTCGATCAACTCTAAGACGCCTCCGATCGAACGCATCCCGTAAGCGATCCCCCCTGGTCCACAGGTCTCTTGCCCGATAACACCATATTTAAGTGGGATCTTTTCATCTTTTTCACGCATCGCATATAATCCAACACGAATATGAGCCATGACAAAATCTACATCACTAAAAGCCGTCTTTGGATCAGTTGTTGCAACAAAGTCGATCTCTGGTGCCTTTTCTTTTAAAATGATCTCACAGGCATCTGCGATCACTTTTTGACGCTCTTCAAGGTTATCGTAAAACTTGATCTGACGGATCGGAAACTTATCTAAATTCTCCAGTAACATCAATACGATCCCCGGAGTAAAGGTACTCCCACCCCCTGCAATCACAACTGAAAACTTCTTATCCATGTTAAATTCCTCCTCTAATCATCGATCTTCATTAATTCTTCAAATTGTTCTCTGACTTGGGGCACATCTAAGCCCACGATAACCTGCAAAGCATTACCATTGCGCACGACACCATGTGCACCACCTGCTCTAAAGGCAGCATCATCTTCGACCAAAGCTGGATCTTTGACGGTCAACCGTAAACGCGTCGCACAGTTATTGACTTTTTCAATATTGTCACGTCCACCAACTGCTTCTAAATAGATCGCTGCTTGTTCACGATAACGATTTGCAGGGGCTTTATTTTCATCACCTTTACCCGCTTTTTTGTCTTTATAATCTTGCTTAGAGTAGAGTTTGATGTCAGCTTCCTTGTCGATATCACGCCCTGGCGTCATAATGTTGAATTTTACGATCAAGAATTTAAAGACAACAAACCAGATAAATGTGAAACATAGTCCGATCACGATATGAATGAGCACCGTACCGGAATGATTTGAAAATACTGGGATCCAGTTTCTTGTCAACAGATCGATCAAGCCCCCACCCATATCACCAACGACACCAAATGTGTACAGTGTTGCTGCTAAAGTTGCTGCTAAAACAGCATGAACTGCAAATAATGGTGGAGATAGGAATAAGAACGTAAATTCTAACGGCTCAGTGATCCCGGACAATACAGCTGTCAATGTTACAGGGATCAACATGGAGAGCACTTTTTTCCGGTTCTCTGGTCGAGCTGTAAAGTAAAAGGCTAATGCGATCCCTGGAGCTCCAAAGACTTTAGAGTTACCATGAAGCGCAAACCCACCTTCTGGGAACAATGTCTTAAGTGGTTGGGTCGAGCGTGAAAATTCATTTAAGTGTGCAAACCAATACTGCGTGATCCCACCTTCAACGACCGCTGGCCCAAAGACAAATGGAGTGTAAACAAAGTGATGTAGACCTGTTGGGATCAAGATCCGTTCTAAGAAAGTGTAGATCCAGACTCCGACCACGCCTGAAGTAGCTAAGATCGCTTGTAATGAGCTGATCCCAAATTGGATCTTAGGCCAGATATAGCAGGTCAATAAGGCGATCGGTAACATCGCAAAGAATCCTAAAACAACAACATAAGATGAGCCTTGGAAGATCCCTAAGAAATCAGGTAATTTCTTTTCAAAATAGCGATTATGCAAGTAGACTACGATCGCTGAGATAAAGATCGCACCGATGATCCCAGTATCTAAGGTCTTGATCCCGGCGATCAGCTTTAAGCCACTTTCACCACCAGCTGCTTGTTTGAAATTAACACCAAAACTTGAGCCAAATAATTGCAACATTGTGCTGACGAAATAATTAAAGGTCAAATATGTGACTACGGCTTCCATTACCGCCCGCGCATTAGCTGTTTTAGCTAACCCGATCGGTAGACCGATCACAAACAAGAGCTCCATGTTGTTAAAAACGGTCCAAGAACCATTTTCAACGATCTTCCAAAAGTTATACCAGATCGTGCCTTCTTTAGCTAGATCACCAACTAAGACCGGATTAGTCGCTACGATCGCTATCGAGACCATGATCCCGGCAAACGAGAAAAGTAAGACTGGTGTAAACATTGCGCCCCCAAAGCGCTGGATCTTCTCCATCATAAAACTTCACTACCTTTCCTAAAAAACTTTAGCTTTTCTTAACAACCTAAGCATACCATTTTAATGTATCCGTTTTCATCGTTTTCTAGTAAAGTGGCATTTCCTTTCCTCTAGTGGGATAAAGTGTCAACTTATGGGAATTTTCCCAAAAAAGAGCTATCCCTAAATATTTACTCTTTACACAGTGGTTGACAATAAAAAAGTGCCTTGAGCTATCACCCAAAGCACTTTAAAAAATCTCTGTAAAAGTTATATCTTCAAAATCATCTAAACAAACATCAAATACTGTTTGTTTCACACTGTATGATAACTTACTGATCTTTTATTGTCAATGAAAAGTAACTTTATTTTCCTTCCCGCACATTCAGCCAATCACTGTTAGGTCTTGCTATCAACCGTGCATTATTATATGCCATATCTAAGGTAAGGCACGTATGCCCTTGATAATACTTACCATCATTACTTTTTGTTACTACTAGGGCAACATCTGCTTTCATTGGTTCAAGTAAGCAAACCGGCAACAGTAGTTGGATATTACCTTTATAGTATTGTGGTACGGCTAGTTTATAGTTAGCAGTCACACTTTTTACCATTAGATCCAAGGCACCTCTAAAAATCGTTGTTCGGTTAGTTGCATCTTTTATTTTTTTTGGAAGTCTTTTGATATTATTGGGATCATTAAGAATATGCCCAAATTGAATATTTATAGGACAATTAGCATCAAAAATCAACAGCGATGGATCTTCAAAATAGTTTGCCCGCTCTGGAAGTAAAGTATTGTCGACCCCTCGACGTGCCAGTTCATATGCTGATTTAAACCCAACAGTATACCACTTTTGCGTATTCTCCCTTTTATTCAATTCTAAATATGCGTAGAGCGGTTCATAAAAATTATCAAAAAGTCCCGTATTAAAAATCGCTCTCCCGTTTTTTTCATCAACAAAAATTTTATTTTCATATTCTAAGCGTTCATAAGTATGAGCCAAATAATTCACTAAGATCCCATTTTTTGTTGCCCCTTCACGTGAAAATGTCCATTCCTCACTAGTCAACTCAGCTAAATCATTTAGCTTTGCTTTTTTCACAAAATACCTCTTCGTAATACTTCATAAAAATTCCCCCTTTTTGCAGATATTATACTCCAAACTAAAAAATCCGCTGAGCACTTTGCTCAGCGGATATAACGCTATTAGAATTTAGTTTTTTCCACCAATAACTTGTTGTTATCTTCTAACTTCTTAGCGATGTCTTGGATAAATTTGACAGCATTTTTATACTCGTCACTGGACATATCGACGGAACCAAAGCAACCCGTGACACGGTCCTTGATCTGGTCTTCCAACTCAAGAGCTTTATCAGTCAAAGTGATATAGACCTTGCGTCCATCAGCCTTTGTCTTCGTGCGAGTTACCCAGCCTTCTTTTTCCATGCGCTTTAGTAAAGGCGTCAATGTCCCGGTATCAAGTTTCAAACGTAGACCTAGATCACGAATAATCATCTTTTCTTTACTTTCCCATAAAACTAATAACGTGATGTATTGCGCATAGGTCAAATTATACTTCTTCAAGGCTTCAGTATAGAAACGGTTATAAAAGCGTTGTGCGGTATAGATCGAAAAGCACAATTCATCTTCTAAATGGTTGGGGTTATGCTCAAACATAGTCAAAATCCTCTCTTAGTTCTTCCCTGTATTTTTGGCATACGCCGGCTCAACAACGACGAAGCGTCGCGGTTCATTACCGCTTGAATAGGTTTTGACCTCAGTATTTCTAGCCAAAGCAGCGTGGATGATCTTTCTTTCAAACGAAGGCATTGGATCTAACCGTTGCCGTTGGGCTTGTTGAATTGCATCCCGTGCAACTTTTCGTGCTAAAAACTGGAGCGTTTCTTTGCGTCGCGCCCGGTAGTCAGCCACATCTAAGATGACTTGGACCTTCCTTTTACTCTTCTTATCCAAGAAATCCTGTGCTAACAACTGTAACGCATTGAGCGTTTTTCCGTGGCGCCCGATCAAGCTACCTTCCTGCTTAGTTTCAAAATTATAGGTCACGACCCGTTTTTCCACCACCACATCGATCGTTGTCTTGATCCCCATCTTCTGTGTGACATCTGCCAAATAGTAGCCTAATTCGTGCAGATATTTCTCCCAGTCTTCAACCTTTTGTTTTGCAACAGCCACTTTTTTAGCGTGTGGTCGCCCAGCATTTTTATGTGTTGTTTCTTCCTTAACAACGAGTTCCACCTCAGCTGGTTTCTTACCAAACCCTAAAAAGCCCTTTCTTCCTTCGCTGATAACTTTTACTTCGACCTGTGCTTTAGTCTTATGCAATTCCTCTAAGCCAGATCTGATCGCATCTTGTGTTGTCTTGCCCCAAAATTTCACATCGTTTCCCCCTAAATAAAGCAATAAACTACATTTTTCAAAAAAGTGATCAACAAAAATAGCAGACTAACTCGTCCGCAACTCATTTAGTAGTATAGCATACTTATATTTTGTTTCACACAAATATTAGCCGTGAAAATGCTTTTATTCTAAAAAGAACAAAATTCCTTAATACATAAGCGCTCTAAAGATGGACATTTACTTAATTATGGTATAATCAAGGCGTGTAGTACACAATAATTCAATACAAGGATAGGTGGGAATTTATGAGTTTGATGAACACATATACACTTGAAAACGGCGTTAAGATCCCAGTTTTAGGTTTTGGTACTTGGCAAACTCCTGCAGGTAAAGTAGCTACCGATGCTGTCTTAGCTGCACTTGATGCTGGTTTTACCCATATCGATACTGCTGAAATGTATGGCAACGAAAAAAGTATCGGTCAAGCCGTAAAAGCAAGCGGAATCGCTCGTAGTGACCTTTTTATCACAAGTAAATTGGATAATCAGGCTCATACTTACGAACTGGCTACTCAAGCCCTCGATCGTTCTTTATCCGACCTTCAGACCGACTATTTGGACTTATTTCTGATCCATTGGCCTAATCCAAAAGCTTTCCGTGATCATGACTGGGAAAAACATCTCCAAGAGACTTGGCGTGCCCTAGAGGATGCCTACACGGCTGGGAAAGTCAAGGCGATCGGAGTTTCAAACTTTAAACCTAAGCATTTTGAAGTTTTGAAAAAAACACAAAAGATCCAGCCGATGGTCGACCAGATCCGGATCTGCCCAGGTGATGTCGATCATTTGACTATTGATTACTGTCAACAACACGATATCTTATTGGAAGCTTACAGTCCATTTGGTACCGGACAGATCTTTGCTAATGAGACCTTAAAAGCTTTGGCCCAAAAGAAAAAACGTTCAGTCGCTCAACTTTGCTTACGGTGGTCATTGCAACACGGTTATCTACCATTACCAAAATCGGTCCATCCGGCACGGATCAAAGAAAATACTGAAGTCTTTGATTTTGAATTGACCGAAAGCGAAATGCAACAGATCGATGCCTTACAGGGCGTTGCTGGATTTGCAACTGATCCTGATACGGCTGATTTTTAAAAACCTAAGGGGGAATTTTTATGGGGGAAAATACAACTGTCAATGAAGCTTTGCTAAAAGATGATCTTTACCAAGCCGTCAACGGCGAATGGCTCAAAACCGCCATTATCCCAGCCGACAAAGCAACTACGGGGGGCTTTGCCGACTTGGCCGACAATATCGAAGAAACACTGATGGCTGATTTTGGCAAAATGTTGACCAAAAAAGACCGACCACAGACCAAAGAAATGGCAGAATTTGTAAAGTTTTATCGCCTTGCGTCTGATTTTGAAGCTCGTAACAAAGCTGGTGCTACTCCAGCTAAAAAGTATTTAGATAAGGTCTTAGCCTTAAAAGATCTAAAGGCTTGGCAAGACGCTTTGCCAGAGCTGATCCTTGAAAATTACGATGCACCGTTTGAACTCTATGTTTCACCGGATATGAAAGATACTAAGCATTACGCGCTCCATGCTGATGTTCCATCTTTGTTTTTACCCGATAAGACCTATTATGAACCTGGCAATGAACAAGCTAAAACATTGCTTCAGATCTTAGAACAAATGCTGACTGAGCTCTTCAAGTTAGCTGGCTATGATGAAGCATTTAGCCAAAAGACGATCGCACAAGCTTTGGCTTACGATAAAAAACTAGCACCTTTCCAAAAGGATAGCACAGAACGCGCAGACTACGTAAAATCTTACAACAAGTACACTTTCCAAGATTTCGTATCATTGAGCGCACATGTCGATCTCGCTAAAGTCGTGACAAGTTTACTTGGAAAAGCGCCTGAACAAGTGATCGTCAGCGAACCTAAGTACTATGCGGCCTTAAATGAATTAGTCAACGAACAAACCTTTGAGAGCATGCGTAGTTGGTTATTTGTCAAAACTCTTCTTGGTCTAACCGGGTTATTGAGCGATGAGATCCGCGTTTTAGGGGGGACCTATAATCGGGCGCTCTCTGGTTCAAAAGAGGCAATGAATCCGCAAAAAGCAGCCTTTTACTTAGCGACAAATCAATACAGTCAAGTAGTCGGACTCTACTATGCTCATAAATACTTTGGGGCTCAGGCTAAAGCAGACGTGCACCATATGGTCGAAAAGATGATCGCTGTCTATAAAAAACGGCTGGAAGAAAATGAATGGTTGAGTGATGAAACACGTAAAAAAGCGATCGTTAAGTTAGATGCGCTCGGGATCAACGTTGGCTATCCTGATGAACTCGATCCCCTTTACTCCAAGTTCATCGTTGATGACGACTTAAACTTAGTTGATAACGTGACAAAATTCACCAAGATCGTAACTAAGCGTCATTTTGAACGGATCGATGAAAAAGTTGATCGCACACGTTGGGAGATGCCGGCGCACATGGTCAATGCTTATTACCACCCTTCGTTTAACATCATCGTCTTCCCCGCAGCGATCTTGCAAGCACCATTTTACAGTCTTGAACAAACTTCAAGTGCTAATTATGGCGGGATCGGTGCCGTTATCGCCCATGAGATCTCCCATGCGTTTGATAACAATGGAGCTCAATTTGACGAACATGGTAACTTAGCTAATTGGTGGACTAAAGAAGACCTAGCCCACTTCCAAAAATTAGCTGAAAAAATGATCACACAATTCGATGGCCTAGAATTGCCTGCCGGAAAAGTCAACGGTAAGCTTGTTGTTTCCGAAAACATTGCAGATGCAGGTGGGTTGAGCTGTGCGCTTGAAGCTGCTAAAAGCGAACCGGATGCAGATCTGCGTGAATTCTTCATCAACTGGGCCCGTATCTGGGGAATGAAGTCGACACCAGAGCGAGAAAAACTTCTCTTAGCGATCGATGTTCACGCGCCACATGTCTTACGGGCAAATATCCAGCCTCGTAACCTAGACGACTTCTATCAAGTCTTTGATGTCAAACCAGGTGATGGCATGTACCTAGCACCAGATAAACGGATCGCTATCTGGTAAAGTCCGCTAAGCAATAATAAAAGAGCCACCACGAACTGAAGTAACTCCCTA
>PDYJ01002329.1_pt1 | contig 21360 bp, 32 predicted proteins | sample 1430841 | NCBI WGS metagenome assembly PDYJ01 (sample SAMN07237672, study PRJNA390542) | Gut metagenome, whole genome shotgun sequencing project. | isolation source: fecal pellets | host: Mus musculus | place: USA: New York, NY | collected 2016-10 | reverse complement strand
TAATCTCCTAATCGCGTAAATTTTATGCGATTATTGTTCCGAAAGGAGGACATACTTTGAGTCGTAGTTTGAAAAAAGGACCTTTCGTCGACGAACACTTGATGAAAAAGGTCGAAGCACAAGCTGATCAAGAAAAGAAATCAGTGATCAAGACATGGTCACGTCGTTCCAACGATTTTCCCTAGCTTTATTGGTTACACAATCGCAGTATATGATGGTCGTAAGCATGTGCCGGTTTATATCCAAGAAGATATGGTCGGTCATAAATTAGGTGAATTCGTGCCAACACGTACATTCCATGGTCATGCCGCAGACGATAAGAAGACAGGCAAGAAATAATAAGGGAGGATAAATCATGGCTGAACAAGTAACATCAGCAAAAGCAACTGCCAAGACAGTTCGAATCCCTGCACGTAAAGCACGTCTTGTGATCGATCTTATCCGTGGTAAGAACGTTGCTGAAGCATTCGGTATCTTGAAGTTCACACCAAGATCTGGTGCTTACTTAATCGAAAAAGTTTTGAAATCTGCTGTTGCAAACGCAGAAAACAACTTTGACTTAGATGTTGAAGATCTTTATGTAAGCGAAGCCTATGTTAACGAAGGACCAACTTTGAAGCGTTTCCGTCCTCGTGCAAAGGGTTCTGCTTCCCCAATCAACAAGCGTACAAGTCACATTACAGTTGTGGTATCTGTTAAATAAGGAGGGATAACGCGTGGGTCAAAAAGTAAATCCAACCGGGTTACGTGTCGGTATCATTCGTGACTGGGATGCAAAATGGTATGCTGAAAAAGATTTTGCTTCCAACTTACACGAAGACTTACACATCCGTGAATACATCGAAAAGAAATTAGCCGACGCTGCTGTCTCTACCGTAGAGATCGAACGTGCTGCAAAGCGTGTTAACATTTCTATCCATACTGCAAAACCAGGTATGGTCATCGGTAAAGGCGGTTCTGAAGTTGAAAAGCTTCGTAAAGAATTAAACAACTTGACAGGCAAGCGAGTACACATCAACATTGTGGAAATCAAGAAGCCTGACTTAGAAGCAAAATTAGTTGGTGAAAGCATTGCGCAACAATTGGAAAACCGTGTTGCTTTCCGTCGTGCAATGAAACAAGCTATCCAACGTACAATGCGTGCTGGCGCAAAAGGTATCAAGGTTCAAGTTGCTGGTCGTTTGAACGGTGCTGATATGTCCCGTATCGAACAATTCTCAGAAGGTACTGTTCCTTTGCATACATTACGTGCTGATATCGATTACGCATGGGTAGAAGCTACAACAACATACGGCCAATTGGGCGTTAAAGTTTGGATCTACCGTGGTGAAGTATTGCCAACAAAGAAAAATAACGGTAAAGGAGGGAAATAGTCTATGTTAGTACCAAAACGTGTAAAGCACCGTCGTGAATTCCGCGGTAAAATGCGTGGTGAAGCAAAAGGCGGTAAGGAAGTAACATTCGGCGAATTCGGTTTACAAGCTACTGATTCACATTGGATCACAAACCGTCAAATCGAAGCTGCTCGTATTGCTATGACTCGTTACATGAAGCGTGGTGGGAAAGTTTGGATCAAGATTTTCCCTCACAAGTCTTACACAGCTAAGGCTATTGGTGTTCGTATGGGTTCCGGTAAAGGTGCTCCAGAAGGCTGGGTAGCTCCTGTAAAACGTGGCAAGGTCATGTTTGAAATTGGTGGTGTTTCTGAAGAAGTTGCTCGTGAAGCATTGCGTTTAGCTTCCCACAAACTCCCAGTCAAGACTAAGTTTGTAAAACGTGAGGTAGGTGGCGAATCAAATGAAGATTAATGAAATTAATGAATTAACCACTGCTGAAATGCTCGAAAAAGAAAAGCAATTCAAAGAAGAATTATTTAACTTACGCTTCCAATTAGCTACCGGTCAATTAGAAAACACCGCACGCTTGAAAGAAGTTCGTAAAACGATCGCACGCATCAAGACTGCGTTGCGTCAACAAGAATTGAACAAATAAGAATACGAAAAGGAGGCTAATCGCGCATGAGTGAAGGTCGTAACCAACGCAAAGTCTATCAAGGACGTGTCGTTTCTGACAAAATGGAAAAAACAATCACTGTTGTTGTTGAAACTTACGTGAACGATAAAGTTTACGGTAAACGTGTTAAGTATTCTAAGAAATACAAGGCACATGATGAAAACAATGAAGCTAAAGTTGGCGATATTGTTAAGATCATGGAAACACGTCCGTTGTCAGCTACAAAACGTTTCCGTTTATTAGAAATCGTTGAAAAAGCAGTTATTATCTAATTTCCGATAACTAACAAAGCATTCGTATTCTGATCTATCTAATAGCGAAAGGAGGTCACATACTGTGATCCAACAAGAGAGTCGTTTGAAAGTCGCTGATAACTCCGGTGCCCGCGAAATCTTGGTTATCAAGATTTTGGGTGGTTCCCGTGTGAAGACTGCTAATATCGGTGACATTATTGTTGCTACTGTTAAACAAGCAACACCAGGTGGCGTTGTCAAAAAAGGCGATGTTGTCAAGGCTGTTGTTGTTCGTACAAAATCTGGTGCACACCGTGCTGACGGTTCATACATCAAGTTCGATGAAAATGCTGCTGTTATCATCGGTGATGACAAGTCACCTAAGGGTACACGTATTTTCGGACCTGTTGCACGTGAATTACGTGACGGAAACTTCATGAAGATCGTTTCCTTAGCACCTGAAGTATTATAATATCCGTCTATTTGGCAAGGAGGTGCGCAGAGAAAATGTTCATCAAGAGCAATGACAAAGTTAAAGTTATCGCTGGTAAGGACAAAGGTAAAGAAGGCGTTGTTATCAAGGCTTTCCCAGCAAATGATCGTGTGATCGTAAAAGGTGTAAACATCGTTAAGAAGCATCAAAAACCTAACAACGCAAACCCAAACGGTGGGATCGTTGAAATGGAAGCACCAATTCATGTTTCTAACGTTAAAAAAATCAGTGAATAGTCGAGAAAGGAGGATACTTTCTTCATGGTTAACCGTTTAAAAGAAAAATATACTAATGAAATCGTTCCATCCTTGATGGAAAAATTCAACTACTCATCAATCATGCAAGCACCTAAGGTTGATAAGATCGTTATCAACATGGGTGTTGGTGATGCTGTAAGCAATGCTAAAAATTTGGATGAAGCTGTGGAAGAACTTACGCTTATTTCTGGTCAAAAACCAGTTATTACCCGCGCTAAGAAATCTATCGCTGGCTTCCGTTTACGTGAAGGTATGGCAATCGGTGCCAAGGTTACCTTACGTGGACAACGTATGTACGAATTTTTGGACAAATTAGTTTCAGTTTCATTGCCTCGTGTGCGTGACTTCCATGGTGTAAGCAAGCGTGCATTTGATGGCCGCGGGAACTACACATTGGGCGTACGCGAACAATTGATCTTCCCTGAAATTGATTTTGATAATGTTAACAAGGTTCGTGGTATGGATATCGTTATCGTTACAACAGCTAACACAGACGAAGAATCCAAAGAACTTTTGACACAACTTGGAATGCCATTCGCTAAATAAGGGGGTTTCACATTGGCTAAAAAGTCACAAGTAGCAAAGAATAAGCGCCCAGCTAAGTTCTCAACACAAGAATACACACGTTGCGAACGTTGCGGTCGTCCTCATTCTGTATATCGTAAATTTAAGTTATGCCGTGTTTGCCTGCGAGAACTTGCTCATAAGGGTCAAATCCCTGGCATGAAAAAGGCTAGCTGGTAGTCCATATTAACAAGGAAAAGGAGGCAATAACATGGCAATGACAGATCCTATTGCAGACTTCTTGACACGTATTCGTAATGCTAACATGGTCAAGCATGAATCTGTAGAAGTTCCTGCTTCAAAAATGAAGAAAAACATCGCTGAAATCCTTAAGAACGAAGGATTTGTTCGTGATGTAGAATACATTGAAGATGACAAGCAAGGTATCATCCGTGTATTCTTGAAATACGGTAAAAACAACGAACGCGTTATCTCTGGTATCCGTCGTATCTCAAAACCAGGTTTACGCTCATACGTTAAAGCTGACGAAGTGCCTAAGGTTCTTAACGGTTTAGGTATCGCTATCGTGTCAACATCTGAAGGTGTTATGACAGATAAAGATGCTCGCGCTAAGAAAATCGGTGGCGAAGTAGTCGCTTACGTTTGGTAATATATAAAGTTCAAAAGGAGGTGTCCATCTCGTGAGTCGTATTGGTTATAAGGCAGTTGAATTACCTGAAGGCGTTGAAGTAAAACAAGACGGAAACGTTGTGACTGTAAAAGGTCCTAAAGGTGAATTAACTCGTGAATTCTCTGATCTTATCAAGATCAACATCGATGGTAACGTTGCAACATTTGAACGTTCAAGCGATGACAAAAAAGCTAAAGCAATGCATGGTACAACCCGTGCTAACTTCCATAACATGGTCGTTGGTGTAACAGAAGGTTACAAGAAAGAACTTGAACTTCGTGGTGTTGGTTACCGTGCTCAAATGCAAGGTAAGAAGCTCGTGTTAAACGTGGGCTACTCTCACCCTGTTGAATTTGAAGAAGAAGATGGAATCAAATTTGAAACTCCATCAGCTACATCAATTATCGTTTCTGGTATCAACAAAGAAGATGTTGGCGATTGCGCAGCTCGCATTCGTGCAACTCGTGCACCAGAACCTTACAAGGGCAAAGGTATTCGTTACGTTGGCGAATATGTACGTCGTAAGGAAGGTAAGACTGGTAAATAATCTTGCAGCATGATCTGCTGTTAAATAAAACTAAGAGGTGAAAAAAGTGATTTCAAAACCAGATAAGAATAAGACGCGTCAAAAGCGCCATACACGTGTTCGTGGTAAGATCTCTGGTACTGCTGAGTGCCCACGCTTAAATGTTTATCGTTCAAACAAAAACATCTACGCTCAAGTTATTGATGACGTAGCGGGTGTGACGCTGGTCAGTGCCTCTACTTTAGACAGTGAAGTTAGCGCTGGTACAAAGACAGCTCAAGCAAGTGCTGTTGGTGAATTAGTGGCTAAACGTGCTGCAGACAAGGGTATCAAAGAAGTTGTATTTGACCGTGGCGGATACCTTTATCATGGTCGTGTGCAAGCTTTGGCTGAAGCTGCTCGCGAAAACGGCTTAGACTTTTAGGAAAAGGAGGAAATAACGTTTATGACTTTTATTGATCCAGCTCAATTAGATTTAGAAGATCGCGTTGTTGCGATCAACCGCATCACTAAAGTTGTTAAGGGTGGACGTCGTCTTCGCTTTGCTGCCTTAGTGATCGTCGGTGACCATAATGGCCACGTGGGCTTCGGTACAGGTAAAGCTCAAGAAGTTCCAGAAGCTATCCGTAAGGCTGTTGATGCTGCTCGTAAGAACTTAGTTAAAGTTCCAATGGTCGGAACAACACTTCCTCACGAAGTTCTCGGTCAATACAGCGGTAGTCGTATTTTACTTAAGCCAGCTGAAGCTGGTTCTGGGGTTGCTGCTGGCGGTGCTGTTCGTGCCGTTATGGAACTCGCCGGAGTTGCTGATGTTACAAGTAAATCATTAGGCTCCAACACACCAATCAACGTTGTTCGTGCAACAATGGATGGTTTAGCTAACATGAAGAGTGCTGAAGAAGTTGCTGCTTTACGTGGCGTTTCTGTTCAACACTTAGCAGAGTAATAAGGAGGACAAATTCATGGCTAACTTAAAAGTTACTTTAGTTCGTTCTGTCATTGGACGTCCTCAAAATCAACGCGAAATCGTTAAGGGCTTAGGCCTTGGACGTGTAAACAGCTCTGTTGTCGTTCCTGACAACGCTGCAATGCGCGGTGCTATTCGCAAGATCAATCATTTAGTGGACGTTGAATTGGCTAAATAATTATTATTTAGATAAATAAGGAGGTGCCAACCCTAATGAAATTACATGAATTAAAGCCAGCTGAAGGCTCACGCCAAGTACGTAACCGCGTAGGTCGTGGTACTTCATCCGGTAACGGTAAAACTGCAGGTCGTGGCCAAAAAGGTCAAAAGGCTCGTAGCAAAGTACGTTTGGGCTTTGAAGGTGGACAAATGCCATTGTTCCGTCGTATGCCAAAACGTGGTTTCAATAACATCAACCGTAAGGAATATGCTATTGTAAACTTAGAAACTTTAAACAAATTCGAAGATGGTGCAGAAGTAACACCAGCATTGATGGTGGAAGCTGGTATCGTTAAGAATGAAAAAGATGGCGTTAAAGTTTTAGGTAATGGTGAATTGAACAAGAAATTAACTGTTAAAGCTAATAAGTTCTCTGCCAGTGCTAAAGCAGCCATCGAAGCAGCAGGCGGTCAAGCAGAGGTGATGTAATACATGCTTAAGACACTAAAGTACGCCTTTGCTGTAAAAGAGATTCGCAATAAAATCTTATTTACCTTAGGTGTCTTGGTTGTATTTCGCTTAGGCACGTATATCACTGTCCCTGGGATCAACGCTAAAGCATTGAATAGTGTTGCGTCTTCAGGGTTAATTAGTATCTTGAACACTTTTAGCGGTGGCGGTTTGACTAACTATTCCATTTTAGCAATGGGTGTTTCTCCATATATTACCGCTCAGATCGTTGTTCAGTTATTACAAATGGACATTGTTCCACGATTTGTTGAATGGAGTAAACAAGGTGAAGTCGGACGGCGCAAGTTAAATCAGTGGACTAGATATCTGACCATTGTGCTCGCGTTTATACAATCAATCGGGATTACAGCTGGGTTCAACTATATGAGTAGTTTGAACTTGGTGAAAGATCCAAGTCCGCAAACATACATCAGTATCGGCTTGATCTTACTGGTGGTACGATGTTTACGACTTGGTTAGGTGATATGATCACTGATCGTGGCATCGGTAATGGGATCTCAATGATCATCATGGCGGGGATCATCGCTCGCGTTCCAGACGGTATTCGTCAAGTATTTGTTGAAGAATTCCAAGGTTCCTCAGACTTGTGGCAACCGATTTTATATATTGTCATCTTATTATTAGCTATCTTGGCGATCGTTACATTCGTGACTTATGTTCAACAAGCTAACTATAAGATTCCGATCCAATATACAAGACGCCTCGCTGGTGCTTCAGAGAGTTCATATTTACCATTGAAAGTGAATGTAGCTGGGGTTATTCCAGTTATCTTTGCTAGCTCATTTATCGCAACTCCGCAAACGATCTTGATGTTATTTACACAAAATCACTCGGAAGATAATTGGTACATCATTATGAGCAACTTGTTCAATATGCAAACTGTACCAGGTATGATATTGTATACAGTACTTATTGTTGTATTCACGTTCTTTTATGCCTTTGTGCAAGTTAACCCTGAAAAATTGGCTGAAAACTTACAAAAACAAGGAAGCTATATTCCATCTGTTTGGCCAGGGCGGGAAACACAAAAGTATGTGTCAAGTTTATTGATGCGTTTGAGTTCAGTAGGTTCACTTTTCCTAGGGCTCGTTTCATTGATCCCATTAGTGGCTTCGGCTGTTTGGGGCTTGAATGAATCGATCGGTCTAGGGGGTACTAGTCTTTTGATCGTTGTAGGGGTAACTCTTGAAACAATGCGTCAATTGAATGGTATGATGATGAAACGCGAATATATCGGTTTTATTAGAGAATAATAAATGAACGAAAGGCTTGGTCCAAGTTAGGATCAGGCCTTTTTAACATACGCAGTTTGTAAAATTAAGTTAGAAAAATAAAAAGCCATTTGTGATAGACTTTTGAGTATCAACAAACAAAAGTAAAGGAAAATCACAAATGACCTATAATCATCTTACCATAAGCGAACTGTCCTTCATACAAAATTTTTGGAATCAAGGTGTTAAAACCTATATTGTAGCTAAAACCTTAAAACGTAGTGCTGAAACTATTTATCGAGTATTTCGTTTCTTAGATGCTGGATATTCGATCTCTGAATACTATGAAAACTATCGGGCTAATAAATCTAGATCCGGCCGTAAACCGATCGTATTACCTAATGATGAGCTTGAGTACATCAAGGAAAAAGTTAGTCTAGGTCGGGCTCTTTTGGAACTACATCAGGACTATCCCAACTACCATAATGAATTTGGACATCTTGAAGCTGATACGATCCAAGGTAAAAAACATCGTGGTGCAGTAATGACATTAGTTGAACGAAAGTCTAAGGCTGTCATCATTTTGAATACACGCCATAAGACGGATAAAGCTATCTTTGAGAAACTTGATGCTTTACTTTCTGTTACTCCTAAAGGACTTTTAAATCGATCACTTTTGATAATGGTAAGGAATTTTCTAAGTGGAAAGATATTTCTAATAAGCATGATATCAGTACCTACTTTGCCGATGTAGGTGCACCTAACCAACGTGCACTAAATGAACATACGAATGGATCACTTAGGAAAGATGGACTAGGAAAAGATATTGACCTCAGTGATCTCTCCACTGACTATGTCCAACAAGTAGCTAGCTATAGAAACAATATTCCACGTAAAAGTTTAAACTATAGAACCCTACTAGAAGTATTCGTAAAGTATATTACGAATGAGCAAGTAGTTTTTTCTAACTTGATTTGACAATTCAGGATAGAAAATTTTTTATTTTTTTCAGCTAAAAAAATATGTTAAAATTAATTCGAAAAACTTGACAGGAGAGTTAGGGAATGCTTAAAATCGAACGAACGAACGAACGAACGAACGAACGAACGAACGAACGAACGAACGAACGAACGAACGAACGAACGAAACGAACGAACGAACGAACGAACGAACGAACGAATAGGTATATGTATCGTCTCATCATTTACGCCGTTTTTATTGATGAAAAATTAGCTCTTATAGTGGAGGATAACGTACTATGTTAAAAGTTGTCATTATAGGTGCTAATCATGCAGGTTTAGCTACGGCACGTTACTTACTTGAGAGTGGTCGACCACTTGAGATAACGATGATCGATAAAAATAGCTCATTAGGTTATATCGCTGGTGCTACTCCACTATTGATCGGCAATAAGATATCATCATATAGAAACTTTTTTTCAGCCGATACTGAATGGATAGCTAAGCATGTGACAAATTTTTATACTGATTCTGAGGTTACAAAGGTTGATTTTGGACGTAAACGGATCTTTGCTGAGAAAAGTAATGGAAAAAAATTTAACTTTAAATATGATAAACTTGTTTTGGCAACTGGATCTAGGCAACAAAATTTAATTGTTGAAAACAATGAACTAAGTGGGATCTACAAACTAAAGGATCTAAAGGAGGCGCTTTTGATAAATCAGAAGCTATCAACAAGAAAGTGTCGTGATGTTGCTGTCATTGGAGGGGGCTATATTGGAGTGGAGATGGCAGTGGCTCTTCAAGCTCGCAATAAAAATGTCAGTCTTTTTGAAGTAAATGATTATGTTTTAAACACGCATTACGATAAGGAGTTTGCCCAGTTAGCACAGCAGAAATTAAGTGAAAATGGAGTTCAAGTGCAAGTAGACGAAGAGATTTTGAAATTTGAGGGATATAATGGAAAGCTCACTGGGATCGTTACGACACAAGGTAATTATTCGGTTGATATGGTTATTTTGGCAGTTGGCTTTTTGCCTAATACTCAATTGGGAAGAAAGCATCTGACTTGCTTTACCAATGGCGCATATATTGTAAATAGTGAACAACAGACTTCCGATCCTGATGTTTATGCGGTCGGAGATTGTGCAACGTCTTATTCTAAGATATTTAAAGATCAAATGATCGATTTTTCAGTCGCTGATGCTTTGCATGGTAGTTATGTAGCTGCTAAGAGTATTGTTGGTGAGAAAACTATTTCTGATGGGACAGTTATGACTAATGCGGTCAGAGTTTATGGTTTAAATTTTTTTGCAACAGGTCTGACTACTGAAATGGCCTATAAGTGTGGAATTGAGGTCGAATATGTTGACTATGAAGATTGGGTCTTATTGCCGGCGATGTTAAATAATAATAAGGCTAAGGTCAGACTCATTTACACTAAAGAAGATAGGTATTTAGTTGGAGCACAAATTTGCTCTGAAGCTGATCTATCAGGAAGTATCTCAACTTTGACTTTGGCTATCCAAAAAGAAATGACGATCGACGAGTTGAGTTTTTCGAAATTTTTCTTTTATCCGTATTTTAATTTGCCAAACGATCTGCTGGTCAAAGCTGCACAAGAAAGTGAGAAAAAGTAGGTAAAAATACTTAGAGTAGTATTTTAACAGAGCTTTTATAATAAAGTTATTTGTTATATGTTATAATTGAGAAGTCGTTTTCTTAACGAAGAGTATGAACTTATAAGCATTTATAAAGGAGAGTTTTAAATGGCATTAAATCTTATGTTGATGGGTCTGCCAGGTGCGGGTAAGGGTACCCAAGCTGAAAAGATCGTGGACCAATATCACATTCCACACATTTCCACGGGGGATATCTTCCGTGCAGCAATGAAGAACAATACTCCAATGGGGATCGAGGCTAAAAGTTACATAGATAAGGGTGAACTTGTCCCTGATGAAGTAACGAACGGTATCGTTAAAGAACGTTTAGCCAAAGATGATGTTAATGATGGCTACATGCTTGATGGTTTCCCACGTAACATGGCACAAGCTGAAGCTTTAGAAACATTCGGGGCTCAATTAGGTAAACCATTGAACTGTGTGATCAACATTCATGTTGACCCAGAATCTTTGATGGAACGTTTGACAGGCCGTTATATCTGCCGTAACTGTGGCGCAACTTACCACAAGATCTTTAACCCAACTAAGGTCGAAGGTACTTGTGATCGTTGTGGTGAACACGAATTCTATCAACGTGAAGATGACAAACCTGAAACAGTTAAGAACCGTCTTGATGTTAATATCAAGATGAACACACCATTATTAGACTTCTACAAGAAGCAAGGTATCTTGCATGAAGTTGATGGTAACCAAGATATCGATAAAGTTTTTGCTGATATCAAGGCTGTTTTAGATCAAATCAACTAAAATCAAATAAAAAAGATACACCTGGATTGTCATTTTTAAAAATAGTGCTTGCATCCAGCTTGACACTATGATATGATAATTCAGGTTTATCTTTTCAATAGGCTCAGTTTGCCATTTTGAGCAAACGGAACTTGCGGAAAAAGGTGGGACTCCATAAAAAGCTTCTCACATTTTTACGTGTAAAGTTTTAAAACCAATTTAAGGAGGTACTTTTGCGTGGCGAAAGATGATGTGATTGAAATTGAGGGTACGATCAAAGAAACGTTGCCAAATGCGATGTTCAAAGTTGAACTTGAAAATGGACATGAGATTTTAGCTCACGTTTCCGGTAAGATCCGCATGCATTATATTCGTATTTTACCAGGAGACAAGGTTACTGTTGAAATGTCCCCTTATGATTTGACTAAGGGTCGCATTACCTATCGCTTTAAATAGATTGTACTTCAAAAATATTTAGGAGGTATAATTCATGAAAGTAAGACCATCAGTTAAACCAATGTGCGAACATTGCAAAGTTATCAAACGCAAAGGTCGCGTTATGGTTATTTGCGATAATCCAAAGCACAAACAACGTCAAGGATAATAATTAATTAGGAGGTGTAATTGTAATGGCTCGTATTGCAGGTGTCGATTTACCACGCGACAAGCGTATCGTTATCGGCTTAACTTATATTTACGGAATCGGTAATACAACAGCTAAGAAGATCTTAGCTGAAGCAGGTGTTTCAGAAGACGTTCGCGTTCGTGATTTAACAGCAGATCAAGAAGACAAGATCCGTGCTGTTGTTGATAACTACAAGGTAGAAGGTGACCTTCGCCGTGAAGTTTCTTTAAACATCAAACGTCTTTCCGAAATCGGCTCTTACCGTGGTCTACGTCATCGTCGTCATTTACCAGTTCGTGGTCAAAACACGAAGAACAATGCGCGTACACGTAAAGGCCCAGCAGTTTCAATTGCAGGTAAGAAGAAATAATTTAAATAATCTAAAAAGGAGGTTAGCTATTTCATGGCAGTTAAAAAGTCTCGTAAGCGCCGTGTAAAGAAGAATATCGAAAGCGGTGTTGCACATATTCATTCAACATTCAATAACACACTTGTTATGATCACAGACGTTCATGGTAACGCCGTAGCATGGTCATCAGCAGGTTCTTTAGGCTTCAAGGGTTCCCGTAAGTCTACTCCATTTGCTGCCCAAATGGCCGCTGAAGCAGCAGCTAAGGGTGCAATGGATCATGGCATGAAGACTGTTGAAGTTGCAGTTAAAGGTCCTGGTTCTGGTCGTGAAGCTGCTATTCGTGCGCTTCAAACAACAGGTCTTGAAGTCACATCTATCAAGGATGTTACACCAGTTCCTCATAACGGATGCCGTCCTCCAAAACGCCGTCGTGTTTAATGTGGATCAGTATTCATTTTGAGGATAGACTCATAATGTTTTCAACCAGATTACACGTAACGTTTTGAAAGGGGTAAAGATAAGAATGATCGAATTTGAAAAACCAAAAATTCATAAAATCGAAGAAGGTCAAGATTACGGTAAGTTCGTCGTTGAACCGCTTGAACGTGGTTATGGTACAACTTTAGGTAACTCTTTACGTCGTATCTTACTTTCTTCCTTACCAGGTGCAGCGATCACTGATGTTCAAATCGATGGTGTGTTACATGAATTTTCCACTGTAAAAGGTGTTTTAGAAGATGTGACAGCGATCATCTTGAACTTAAAGAAAGTCGCACTTAAACTTGATTCTGAAGATTCTCAAACTTTAGAATTTGATGTTGTTGGGCCAAAAGAAGTTACTGCCGGTGACATTCAAGGTAGCAGTGATGTAGAAATCCTCAACCCAGATCAATATATTTGTACTGTGGCTGATGGCGCTGTGTTCCATGCTCGAATGACTGCTAACAAGGGTCGAGGCTATGTTTCCGCAACGGAAAACAAGGCTAAGGCTGAAGATATGCCTATTGGCGTTTTACCAATCGACTCAATTTATACCCCGATCGAACGTGTCAACTACCAAGTAGAAAAAACACGTGTTGGTCAAAAAAAATGATTATGATAAATTAACGTTAGACGTGTGGACAAACGGCTCGATCACACCAAGTGAAGCGATCAGCTTGTCCGCTAAGATCTTAACAGAGCATTTGACATTATTTGTTGATTTGACAGATGAAGCTAAGAATGCTGAGATCATGGTCGAAAAAGAAGAAACACATAAAGAAAAAATGCTTGAAATGACAATCGAAGAACTTGACTTGTCTGTACGTTCATACAACTGCTTGAAGCGTGCTGGTATCAATACTGTGCAAGCTTTGACTAACAAGTCTGAAGCAGACATGATGAAGGTACGTAACCTTGGTCGCAAGTCCTTGGAAGAAGTTAAGGCTAAATTGGCAGATCTTGGCTTGTCATTACGTCATGATGACTAATATAAAATTTAAGGGAGGGAACTGTTCATGGCTTACCGTAAATTAGGTCGCACAAGCGCACACCGTAAATCAATGTTACGCAACTTGACAACTGACTTGATCGTTAACGGTCGTATCGTTACAACAGAAACACGTGCTAAAGAAGTACGTAAGACTGCTGAAAAGATGATCACTTTGGGTAAAAAAGGTGATTTAGCTTCTCGTCGTCGTGCTGCTGCATTCATGATGGATGTTGTTGCAGACGTCAAAGAAGATGGCGATAAGGCAGTTGTTCAAACAGCATTACAAAAGTTGTTTGAAGAAGTTGCACCTCGTTTTGAAGGCCGTAACGGCGGTTACACACGTATCATCAAGATGAACGAAACGCCGCGGCGATGCAGCTAAGATGGCTGTTCTTGAATTGGTCGACTAATTTTTATTGATTATTAGCGACGAATATAACTAGTGTCACTTTTATAGCGATAACTGGGCGTTACGATGTTGGGTAAAACCGAGTCTAGTCCTAAGTAGCAGATATTGGATCTGTGAAACCTTCGTTATAAAAAGTGATTTTTTTATTATTTTCATTTAGACTGATCTTCGGGTAGGATCGATTTATTTAAGGGTGCTCTTTGGAGTGCTCTTTTTATTTTTCTAACTTAATTTTACAAACTGCGTGAGATAAAATAATTGCATTTGAAAAAAGAAAACGGTAACGTCAACAGTGAAAGGAGTTAAATAAAAAACTTACAAAATGTAAGCATATTGTGTGACAAGTTTGCTAAACTTTGTATAATCAATAGTAGAGACCAGAATAGAAAGTGGGAATGAAAATGGAAAAGGTAAAAAATATCGTTATTGGTTTTGGCAAGGGTGGAAAGACCTTAGCTAAAACATTGGCAAGTAAAGGTGAAGAAGTTTTAGTGATCGAACGTTCTGTTCAGATGTATGGTGGGACATGTATCAATATTGGCTGTTTGCCCTCAAAGCGTTTGATCATTGAGGCCGAGAAAAAAACAGCTTTTGATCAAGCTGTAGTCGGAAAAAATGAGATGACAGCTTTCTTACGTGATAAGAATTACCATATGCTAGCCGATGAGCCGACTGTGCGTGTTTTAGATGGGACAGCTAAATTTAAGTCAGACCATGTAGTTACAGTAACGACGCCAGCTGGTGAGACACTAGATTTTGAAGGGGAACGGATCTTTATCAATACTGGGGCTGAACCAGTGATATTGCCGATCCCAGGTCTAGCTGACAGCAAGTATCTGTTGGATTCAACTGGTGCTATGGATCAAAGCGATCTGCCTAAAGAATTAGTGATCATTGGTGCTGGTTACATCGGGCTTGAATTTGCTAGCATGTTTGCTAATTATGGTGCTAAAGTCACTGTTTTGGATGCTTCAGATAAGTTTATTCCAAGAGAAGATGATGATATTTCCCAAATGGTCTTTGATGACTTGAGTGCTTTGGGGATCGATTTCAAGTTGGGGGTCAAGATCAAAAAAGTTTATGACCTTGAGGATAAAGTTGAGATCGTCTACGAAAAAGACGGTGAACATACAGTAACGGCGGATAAAGTTTTAGCTGCGACTGGACGTAAACCTCGGACCAGTGATCTAGGTTTAGAAAATACCGCGATCAAATTGGATGACCGTGGGGCAGTGGTCGTTGATGATCAATTGCATACCAGTGTCCCTAGTGTTTGGGCGCTTGGTGATGTTAAAGGCGGGCTTCAATTCACCTATATCTCTTTAGATGATTTCCGGATCGTTAAAGATGAACTTTTTTGGGGCTGGCAAACGTCGGATCAGTGATCGGAAAAATGTTCCTTATAGTGTCTTTATTGAACCACCACTATCTAAAGTTGGTTTAAATGAAAAAGAGGCTAAGGCAGCAGGAGTCGAATATAAGCTCTTCAAGTTGCCAGTTGCAGCTATTCCTAAGGCACGGGTCTTAAAGGATACACGTGGACTCTTTAAAGTTTTAGTTGATCCTGAAACGAACTTGATCTTAGGGGCTACGATCTATGCTAAGGAATCACACGAGCTGATCAATTTGCTCAGTTTAGCGCTCAATGCTAAATTACCATACACAATGTTGCGTGATCAGATCTATACCCATCCAACAATGAGTGAAGCACTCAATGATGTTTTAAAATAAAGTGAGGTAAAGCAAAAATGAAAATTTTTGTAGTCGGTGCTACAGGTCGAGTTGCATCAGAATTGGTCAAAGAGCTAGTGGCTAAGGGACATCAAGTGACCGCAGCTGCACGTCATCCTGAAAATGTCTTGTTGAAAGATTCTCCCCAAGTGACGGCCGTCAAATTAGACTTGCATGCTTCAAAAGAAGAATTGGCAGCGTTGATCGGTCAACAAGATGCGATCTACTTTACAGCTGGTTCACGTGGTAAAGATCTCTTACAAACTGATGCCTTTGGTGCCGTTAAGACGATGCAAGCTGCTGAGTTGAATGGTATCAAACGTTATATCATGTTGAGCTCATTACATGCTTTAGAACCAGAATTTTGGCATGAAGATGGTTTGGCTCAGATCATGGATTATAATATTGCCAAATTCTTTGCAGACCACTATCTGGTGCATAACACGGACTTAGATTATACGATCTTACAACCAACCGCTCTGACTGAAGAATCTGGTACAGGTAAGATCACAGTTGGAGCAACTAAAGTTTCTAAAAATCCGATCCCGGATGTGGCTTTGACCTTAGCAGAGATCTTAGAACATGACAACACGCGCAAAAAAGTTATCATGATGAGTAGTGGTGATACCCCGATCGAGCAAGCTTTGGCAAGCGTATAACAATGGCTAACTAAAGAGGCTGTGACATAAGTCTCTATCTTTAAAGAAGACCATTCGAATTTTTTGAAAATTTTGAAAAATTCGGATGGTCTTCTTTTTGTTTTTATTATTTGGTGATATTTTTGAACTACTAGTGGACATTTTCCACATGTTCAATGCCATTAACGCTATCCCCATTTGTCGATTTACCTTTTTCTTACTTCGTACGGTAAATCGAGTAAAACCCAAATAAGCCTTCAAATTACCGAAAATAGGTTCGATCTCATACTTTCTTCTACGATAGATCTTATTTTTTTCAGTATTTGAAAGGTTTGTTTTTACTTTCCCCTTGAAATATTCCCATTGTGGATTGATATAGATCTTTCTGACATTTCCTTTTTTGGTCAATGCATTTGGATCTTCTTTACGATCTTCATCGAATTTTTCAGCTTCATATACTTTAAAATTTCGTTTATAACCATATGTATCATGGCGATATGCATAGCGTTTAAAGTTAAAACGAACATTCTTTGGATCTATATAGTAATCATCTTCAGCGTTATAATGCCAATTCATCACTTTGCGCTCATCTGATCTCCAACGTTTGGTTTCTTCCTTTAACATCGTATTATATGGAATAAGGTAATCAAACACTCCGAATTTATCTTCGATAAATTCATAGTTAGGTTCAGATCCATAACCAGCATCAGCAACTATCGGACCTTGGATAACATCTGCATCCATCTTTTCTAAAAATGGGATCAAAGTACGCATATCAGTTGGATTAGGTGCGAGGGTGTAGTCCAAAGCAAATTGATTATTAGCAGCGACTTGGAGATTATAGCCAGGTTTGGTTTGACCATTTTTCATTGGATCTTCTTTCATACGCATAAAAGTGGCGTCATTGTCAGTTTTAGAATAGCTGTTTCGCTCGCCAACGATGGCAAACTGTTCAGCATATTTAGAGTTTTTTCTGTTTACGCTCGCGTGTTTGTTTTAAGTATTTCTTGGCCACCCGTCGTTCCTGCTTCGCAGGATTAGGGGAGATCTTCTTAGTCTCTTCGACTTTTTCATTCAAATATTCAATTCGTTGTTCCAATCGGGCACATATCTCATCAAGTTGATCAACAGTCAGATCATCAGCAAAATCAATATTGACGATCGATTCTTTGATCTCTTTCAATAACTTTTTAGCTTTTTGTCGATTTAAATCATCATAGCGAATAGTATTTTTCTTCCAAACAAACGAGTATTTATTTGCGTTAGCAAGAATCTTAGTACCATCAATAAACACAGCCTCATCAATGAGCCCATTTTTTCGCAAATATTCTCTAAATTCAGAAAACGAACTTTTTAGCATCATCTCAATAGTATCAGAGACAACAAAGCGAGCAATAGTACGATAAGTAGGTTGGGCTTCCTGAGTCAACCACATGGCAACAACGTTTTCCCGAGCAAAACGTTCGATCTTTCGACAAGAAAAAATACCATAACTATATGCCAAAAGAACTAACTTGAGTAAGACCCGAGGTTCATATTCGAAAGGACGCCCAAAGGTATAAGAGTCATCAAAATCAATAGATTCGACTAAATGGTGTATGTAGTGTGCTTGATGATTTTTTTTCAGGTTCATAGAAGGTCGCCATGTTCAAACTGAGTTGATTTATGTTATAATTGCTGTGCATGGGTTTATCTCCTTTCTTTTTTGAGGGGGTAGACTATAGGGCATCAGGGGGGTTCTGATGTCCTTTTTTATTTATAGTATACAAAAACGGTCGTAAATGAACAATTGATATGATCCCCTTAGAGTAGACACAGAAATAATAAAATTCTGTGATTCTATTCTAGGGGGATTTTTATGTCTAAAAGAACTACTAAACACACTATTGAAGAGCGGTATGCTGCTGTTACTAAGTATCTTAGTGGGCTATATTCCAGAATAACTATTAGTAAAGAATATGGTATCGATGAAAATACTTTAGCGAACTGGATACGAAAATATAAGGCTAATGGGATTGATGGCTTAAAAGAGTCTCGAACGTGGAAAAGATATCCCGCTGATCTGAAACTAAATGCTGTCCTAGACTATTTGGAAAATGGTTATTCTTTACGCAAATGTTGTGATAAATATAATATTTCAAGTCGTGAAGTTTTACGCCAATGGATTAGATTGTATACTAGTGCTAAAAGCTTTAAAACCACTGGAGGACATACAAACATGAAACATGGCCGTAAAACTACCTTTAAAGAACGCTTGGAGATCGTTCAATATACTTTAGCTCATGATAAAGACTACCAAAAGGCGATCGATAAGTATAAAATCTCATACTCTCAAGTCTATTCTTGGGTCAGAAAATTTGAAAAAGATGGCGAAGCTGCCCTTCAAGATAAGCGTGGAAAGACCGTTAAAGATCGTGAATTCGAAACTTTATCCGAAACTGAACGCCTTAAACTCGAGATCTTACGCCTAAAAGAACGAAACGAATATTTAGAAACTGAAAATATCATCTTAAAAAAATTGGACGAGATCGAAAGGAGGAGATAATTCAAGTACCTAAAAAGATCCGTTTTAAAGCTATCAAGGAAGCCTTAGATGATGACCCTAAACTAAATATTAGATCACTATGTAAAATGTTAAAAGTCTCTCGTTCTGGCTATTATCGCTACTTAAGTGCGCCTAAATCAAATCGATGCTTAGAAAATGAATGGCTAAGTGAGATAATCAAAAAGGAATTTCATGCTTTAAAGGGCATATACGGGGCTCGGCGCATCAAAATATTGATCGAGCGAAAATACGGTAAACGTTATAATCTAAAACGCATTAAACGTTTAATGCGCAAATTAGGCATAACTTCATCGATCAGAAGAAAACGCAAAGGTTGTACTAAATCGGGTTATTCAAACTATGAAGAAAATGTCTTAGGCCGAGATTTTACGGCGAAAGCTCCTAATGAAAAATGGGTGACTGATGTAACTTATTTAGAATACGGTTCGGGTCAAAAGGCTTACTTAAGTGCAGTAAAAGACCTGTATGATGGGTATATCGTAAGTTTTGAGATCGGTAAGCGTAACGATAATCGACTTGTCATGCGAACTTTAGAAAAGCATTTAAGACTTTAGATGAGGTTAAACCACTATTACACAGTGATCGTGGATACCAGTATACCTCAAAAGAGTATGTCTATATAACTTCCAAATATGGAGTAAGTCGAAGTATGTCACGAGTAGCTAAATGTCTTGATAATGCACCAATGGAAAGCTTTTGGAGTCACTTCAAGGTTGAATGTTACAGCTGGAAGAAATATAAAACATATGAAGAGCTAGTCGAAGATATCAACGATTACATCGAGTTCTATAATACACAACGCTATCAAACAAAACTGAACAGCCTAACTCCGGAAGAATACCGAAATCAGGCTGCCTAGGATTTTAATTATTTAATTGTCTACTTGACGGGGCCCAGTGCACAATTTTTGTCATTTACGACCGTTTTTGTATACTATAAATAAAAAAGGACATCAGAACCCCCCTGATGCCCTATAGTCTACCCCTCAAAAAAGAAAGGAGATAAAACCCATGCACAGCAATTATAACATAAATCAACTCAGTTTGAACATGGCGACCTTCTATGAACCTGAAAAAAAATCATCAAGCACACTACATACACCATTTAGTCGAATCTATTGTTTTTGATGACTCTTATACCTTTGGGCGTCCTTTCGAATATGAACCTCGGGTCTTACTCAAGTTAGTTCTTTTGGCATATAGTTATGGTATTTTTTCTTGTCGAAAGATCGAACGTTTTGCTCGGGAAAACGTTGTTGCCATGTGGTTGACTCAGGAAGCCCAACCTACTTATCGTACTATTGCTCGCTTTGTTGTCTCTGATACTATTGAGATGATGCTAAAAAGTTCGTTTTCTGAAATTTAGAGAATATTTGCGAAAAAATGGGCTCATTGATGAGGCTGTGTTTATTGATGGTACTAAGATTCTTGCTAACGCAAATAAATACTCGTTTGTTTGGAAGAAAAATACTATTCGCTATGATGATTTTAAATCGACAAAAAGCTAAAAAGTTATTGAAAGAGATCAAAGAATCGATCGTCAATATTGATTTTGCTGATGATCTGACTGTTGATCAACTTGATGAGATATGTGCCCGATTGGAACAACGAATTGAATATTTGAATGAAAAAGTCGAAGAGACTAAGAAGATCTCCCCTAATCCTGCGAAGCAGGAACGACGGACGGCCAAGAAATACTTAAAACAAACACGCGAGCGTAAACAGAAAAACTCTAAATATGCTGAACAGTTTGCCATCGTTGGCGAGCGAAACAGCTATTTCTAAAAACTGACAATGACGCCCACTTTTATGCGTATGAAAGAAGATCCAATGAAAAATGGTCAAACCAAACCTGGCTATAATCTCCAAGTCGCTGCTAATAATCAATTTGCTTTGGACTACACCCTCGCACCTAATCCAACTGATATGCGTACTTTGATCCCATTTTTAGAAAAGATGGATGCAGATGTTATCCAAGGTCCGATAGTTGCTGATGCTGGTTATGGATCTGAACCTAACTATGAATTTATCGAAGATAAATTCGGAGTGTTTGATTACCTTATTCCATATAATACGATGTTAAAGGAAGAAACCAAACGTTGGAGATCAGATGAGCGCAAAGTGATGAATTGGCATTATAACGCTGAAGATGATTACTATATAGATCCAAAGAATGTTCGTTTTAACTTTAAACGCTATGCATATCGCCATGATACATATGGTTATAAACGAAATTTTAAAGTATATGAAGCTGAAAAATTCGATGAAGATCGTAAAGAAAATCCAAATGCATTGACCAAAAAAGGAAATGTCAGAAAGATCTATATCAATCCACAATGGGAATATTTCAAGGGAAAGTAAAAACAAACCTTTCAAATACTGAAAAAAATAAGATCTATCGTAGAAGAAAGTATGAGATCGAACCTATTTTCGGTAATTTGAAGGCTTATTTGGGTTTTACTCGATTTACCGTACGAAGTAAGAAAAAGGTAAATCGACAAATGGGGATAGCGTTAATGGCATTGAACATGTGGAAAATGTCCACTAGTAGTTCAAAAATATCACCAAATAATAAAAAAAAAAGAAGACCATCCGAATTTTTCAAAATTTTCAAAAA
>PDYJ01003150.1_pt1 | contig 21405 bp, 21 predicted proteins | sample 1430841 | NCBI WGS metagenome assembly PDYJ01 (sample SAMN07237672, study PRJNA390542) | Gut metagenome, whole genome shotgun sequencing project. | isolation source: fecal pellets | host: Mus musculus | place: USA: New York, NY | collected 2016-10 | reverse complement strand
CACACGTGCCGAATATCGTCAGCACCATCGGAGTCACCGACCGGCCGAAACCACGCATATAGGATCCGGCCACCTCATAGCTGCTTGCCAGACACTGATACACCAGTACAGTGTGGAATCGCATCATGGCATATCGCGCAACATTCGGATCGGACGTGAAAACTCCTATACAGAATTTCTCCTGCCAAACTATAATAATATTTGCGAGAGCACACAGCCCGACGCTCATCATCATGCAGATCACACCCACCCTGCGGCAACGGTCGAGGCGACCCGCACCGTAGTTCTGCCCTGTAAACGCAATGGCGGGCCGCATTGAAGCCAACCACTATATATAATAGCAGTAGGCTTCGTAGGTAAGAGCTGTGGGCAGAACCGGCCACAGCATCGGAACCAAAACTGTTGATTGACGATTGAATGAATATATTCGAAATCGAAAACACCATTCCCTGAAGTCCGGCAGGTATGCTATCTGAAGCATCTTACGGAAATCGGCCGACGAAAAATCGTGGCGAACGCAGGCTAAGACGCAGCGTCACAGGATCAGGCTCACGCATCAGAAAGAATACTATTATCATGGCATTGACCGCAACGGATATCACAGTGGCCCATGCCACTCCATCGACCCCCATCCCCAAAAGAGCAACCAAACACCCAGTCGAGCACCATATTGCACATTGTAGCCACGAGAAGCGAATAAAACGGCAGCCGAGTGTCGCCTATCGAACGCATTATGGCCGACCCGAAATTGTAGATCATCGAAAACGGCATGCCGTAGAAATATATTCGGAGATACCGGGTGGCAAGATCTATGACATCGGTGGCGTGGATATGGCTTCAAGTATCGGACGCGCCAATAAAGAACCAAGCACGAGAAGAATAGCTCCCGACAGAAGCGCAACAACGGCCACAGTCGACACCGAACGTCGTACGGCCTGATTTGTGTTTCTGCCCAAGATAATTGGCAATGACAACATTGCACCGACGGCAATGCCTAAAAAAGATTGACAAGAATGCTGATGATCGGGCCATTGCTACCCACAGCAGCAATGGCCTGGCTGGTTGAATAGCGGCCTATGACGGCGACATCGACAGCATTGAACGACTGCTGGAGAATGCCGCTCGCTATGATCGGCAGAGTGAACACCATTATTTTTTCCGGCAAAGGTCCGTTGATCATATCGACCTTTCCGGCATTCTTTACATTTACCGACATCCCTAATACGATTTTCCGATGCAAAAATACAACATTATTCAATAGGAAGATTGTTATAAAACAGGATATGGACAATACAAAACAAAACACAAACAGCACAACGTCAGTATCAGCGATGGGTCGACAGCTGTCGGCACACCCGCGCTACTACACGTTTCTGGTAGGATATCTGGTGTGTCTGAGCGCTCTCGGCTCGTTTGTCAACGACATGTACTCCCCTGCTCTGCCGGCAATGGTGAAATTCTTCCACTGCTCTGTTCCCACAGGACAGATGGGTCTTACGATGGGAATGACAGGGCTTGGACTCGGACAGATTATACTTGGCCCGGTGAGCGATCACTATGGCCGGCGTCCGGTGCTCATGGTGTCACTGTCACTTTTCATAGTGTCGGCTATAGTGAGTGTATTCTCTCCGACTATACACACATTCAATCTTTGCCGACTTTTTCAAGGAATGGGAGCATCGGGCGGATACTTTCTGGCCCGCACCATACCTGCCGATGTATATTCCGGGCGGCCTCTGGCCAGACTCATGGCTCTTATCGGAGCCATCAACGGCATAGCGCCCGCCTCGGCCCCGGTGATAGGCGGAGTGACAGCCGACCAATGGGGATGGAAGGGAGTATTTGTGGTTCTCGCCGTTTTCGCCGCCATCATTCTCGCACTGTCGCCTGGACTGAAAGAATCGCTCGCCGAGTCAAAGCGATCCTCTGGATCCATACTCCGGTCATTCGGAGGCTACCGTCATCTTTTAGGCAACTACCGGTTCATGGTTCATGTATGTTTTCAAAGGCGCAGCTCTGGGACTGTTGTTCGCCTATATATCGTCGGCGCCGTTCATATTGCAGACCCACTATGGCCTGTCGCAGACATCCTATGGTTTCGTTATAGGTTTCAACTCGCTGTTTGTAGTGAGCGGATCAATGCTTGCCCTTCGATTTCACCCTCTGAAAAAAGCAGCCGTCACCGGAGCCGGATTGCTCGCCGCAGGTGTAGCTGCTCAAGCCATTGCGCTATGGCACGTTCACAGCCTTTGGCTTTTCGAAGCATGCATGTGTGTGAGTCTGCTCGGCCTCGGCCTCATATTCTCTACCACAAACACACTTGCCATGAACGAAGGGAGGCAACATGCCGGAGAGGCATCGGCAGTGCTGGGAGTAGCGGGTTATGCAGTAGGCGCGGTGGTGTCGCCTCTTGTAGGCATGGGCGATATACTTCACTCCACAGCAATAGTTTTTGTTGCTCTTACCGTGATTACAGGCGTATTCGCACTGCTCACACGCCACATAGCCCCTGACTTAGACACATAATACGCTGAGCCTACATAATGTTTAACTACTTCGGTAATTTTTACCAAATCATTGTATAAAATAGGCAATTACAGATATCACCTTCATTTAGAATCATATCACCTTTTTGATATTTCTTAGGCTGAATAATATCTGCAAAAAGGCAAATATTCTCCAACTTAAGTTTGCGATTAGGGCATGTTTCAGCTATAATCTGTTTTGCAATGTCAAATTGAATACTCATAGGCTAAAGTTATTTATATCCAACATTTTGTTTTAATTTTGGGTTCAAGTCTATACTTTTTTTGTGGAATAGGAAAAACTGTGGTATACCCATTTTTTCTCATCAGCCAGTTGGACTCGCTGATCGTATGATTTATGATAAACTCCAAAACGCACCATATCCTGTCGTCGCCAGCCTTCCCATACCAACTCCAACAAACGCTCTTTCAATATGTTCTCAAGCGTAGCTTCTCGATATGGCATACCAACACGACCTCGGACTTCGTTCAACTCCAACGCGCCATCCTCACCATTACGTACCTTTGCCTCAGACTTCATCAGGAGAGCATCGGCATAGCGGAATAGCACGATGTCGTTATCCGGTTGTCTACCGTCGGAATGTGAGGTCCTATCAACCTCATATTTTGCCATACGAGCACCAGCTGTCTTGACATAGGAGCTTCCCGTAAGATTCAACTTTAGCTCCAATGGGAAATACTCCAACTGCTGCCCATTGTCCATCATTACAGGCTTTCCATCAACCTCTACGATGCCGGCATAGAAGTTCTTTTCAAAGCGAGCATCTACATCATCTGTGCCGTATCCGTTGGCTAAGACTGTTGAAATATTGGCACTGGTACCATTTTCCGATGAGCCACCCAACGCACCGCCATGGTTGTAGTGTCGTGATCGGAAGAGATACCAGAACTGCGCAGCATATAGGTTCTTATCCAACGGAATGGTGAATATGTTTTCGTTGGAGTTCTCGTTATGCACAGAGAAATTATAGCTATAATCGTCCTCCAACGATAACCTACCTCGGCAAGTTTATCGCAATATTTGATACAGGTCTGCCAAGCGTTGAGTTTCTCACCATCGACGGTGAAAATATCTCTTTACCGTTCCGTGGAACGCCATCAGTCCAATTATCATCACAATATATCTCGGCATTAAGAGCCAACTTAGCCAAAAGGAAATTAGCTACAGGTGTTGTTATACGACCATAGTAGTTACCCATCTTATTACTACGCTCATTTGGCAACAACTCGGCAACCTCCTGCAACTCATTCACGATAAAACGGAAAACCTCGCTACGCTCGCTCTGCACAACTTCATCCTGCGGTTGTTCATAGGATGTTACGATGGCACTCTGCCATACATATCCATAATGTAGTAATAGAAAAGTGCTCTCAGAGCTCGCACCTCAGCTTCGTAGGCCACTCTCTGCTCCTCAGATAGGTTATGGCTATACTTATCGATGATATGCAGAGATTTGTTTTATAACACAACAACCTTGTAGAGGTATTTCCAAGTATTGTAGAGTGGTAAATCATTAGGACTCCACTTATGCTGATACATATTCGTCACAAACCTCCATCGTACCAGTCGCCACCACGAATAGGTATCATGGCTTCGTCTGTAGTAAGTGTGTTATAGTCATAAATTCCACGACAGGTTCCCTGTAAACCCTCACTGTCTGCACTGCCACCAATGTAATTGTAGAGCACAGCCACTGCATTAATATATATGTTGTTGGCATTGTTGTAAATGTCTTCTTCATAAAGTTGATCTCTAGGATCTTCAGTAAGACAAGAGGTCATCATCGTTGCCAAAGCAACCATCAATATGTTTATATATCTTTTCATAACTGTAAGCGGTTAGAATTGAATACTAAGAAACTGTTTAAATTTGATTCAATAAAATTTTTATGGCAGCCAAATCAATCATTTCTTCAGCGACCTCTGTTGATTCTTCATAATTGCGTGAAAGGCGACGGAACCAATCAAGCCATGAGAAAGTTCTCTCGACTACCCATCTGAGAGGTTTCGGTATGAATCCCTTAGTCCCGTTTGGAGTATTGGAAACCTCAAGGCTGATTGCAAAATCTTTTTCAATATCTTTAGCAATCTCCCCCCGGTAACCACGGTCAACAAGAACCTTTTCAAGCCGTTCCCACTCTCTGTCTGCTGCATTACACAATGGGTGAGCCTGATGGGAATCATGAACCGATGCACTGCATACTGTCCGGGCAAGAATAAAGCCATTGCGGTCAACCACGATGTTACGTTTGATGCCCTTGACCTTCTTGTTTGCGTCAAATCCATTGTCACTCTTACGGTTGCCCCATTTAACGCTCTGGGCATCCAATGCTCCCACAGAGGGACTTTCTGATTGATTTCGTTTCTTCCTCACCTTTCGTACAAGTTTGTTGAGCAAATGTTCGATTCTACCTTCTTTGGACCACTTTCGGAAGTAATAGTACACCAATTGCCACTTGGGATAATCGTGCGGAAGCATCCTCCACTGACATCCTGTGACCAGTAGGTATAATACCGCTTCGAATAGGCTCCGTAGTGAATTTTTACGTTTGCGACAATCATTTTCGAAGAATACTTCGTTTATATAAGACCATTGACCCTCGGTCAAAAGTGTCTGATAGAGATTGATTCTATGCATATGAACAATGTTTTTCTCCTTCAACACTTTGGCTGAGGGTTTGTTATGCCCTATAACATTTTTTCAATTCTAATTTTAAACAGTTTCTAAGAACAATGATTCGGTAAAATTTGAGGTTGTTCAGCCTTGGTTAAGCCGCTAACTGAGCCAACCGATGATTTATTTTCTTAATTATTTTGAGATGCGGAGATTTTCCGCAAGTCGAAATAATTGTTGAGGCGAGATAAGATTCAAACATAAGCCGTTTGAACTGCGCTACCGAAAGATCCGGATAATCCTTCCTTATGACCTCTTTGCAGACATTGAGGGCAGTGAAGGAAAGATTGAACGCAAAGTCAAGCCGGGCTTTGTCGCGTGTCTGCTGTGACTGAAGTCCGGTGAACTGCTTGGCATCGCGTATGCCGAACTCAATCTGAAAGCGGGTGCGGTAGAAACCGATGATCTTTTCAGGTCTCATATTGGTGTCGGTAGAGAAGTAAAGAAGAGGGTCTGCGTTTTCAACCGGACAGACCACGATACGGATGTCGCGTTTCAATGCCCTAGAATGTACGACCGCCGTGTGACATCGGGTTTTGATTCCTTTGGAATCCTCATATATGAATGAAGTGAACACGGACATATCAAGAGTTGAGAAATCCACTTTCTCTCCATACTTTTTCTTTCTGCCACGTCTGCACGGGGCAGAGGAATCCGGTATGGCCAGATACCTGAGATATGAATTGGCACGTAATCTCCCGACAAACCGGAATCCCATGCCAATCACTTCATTTACAAACTCATATTTGGAGAAAAAGGCATCGGCAACCAGAATATCCGTCAGTGAGAGCAGCTCTGCCGCCTTTGACCTGACAAGTGCCACATACCAGTCAAGCATTGACATTTGTTTCTCAGATTCAAGAGTCCTGAAGTCCGGGGACTGGACAGCACCGAGCATCACACATGTATGTTTACTCAGGCTTATTGCCCCGATCGCCATTATCTCCAGACCGCGTTTTACACGTTGTGCCACCCCTGACCAGAAACGGCCTATGCCATACGTCAGTCTGCCTGCTTTTGAAATGAACGACGGATCGATTGCCACTGCCATGTCATCGGACGGTCCAAAACAATCCTGCGCCATACCTATGTTGACTTTCATCCAGTCTACGGATGTCTTGAAATTGGAGGCAAAGGTCTTGGCAGTACGACCGCCATAGCGCGACAGCCGGGTAAAATTGACTTTGCCCGGAATCAACGCTACAGTGCGTATTGTTAAAATCAGCCAGTTGAGGAACCTTTTGCTCATTTTGGTTGTAGTATTTTCAAATACCGACTTACACCGAAAGGTGAAGTCTTTGAGAATCGCCAATACGTTCATATTGTTTAATGTTTTTATAATGAACGCTTTGGCGATTCATTTGTATTTGACAATTCGATATATTAACTTAACTTTCAACTACTTCGGTAATTTTTACCGAATCATTGTATTGCAGAAGTCAGCCTTTTTCGGTTATTTTGGTTTCGCCAAAAAACAAATACAACCGATGAGTAAAAGTAGTCATTTTAGCGGACAGCAATAATTATTTTAAGAGTATGTTTGAATTTCACTTCTATTCACTCGAAGAGGACTTTCGGAGAGATTTGCGTCAGTTGAGAAGGGAGCGATGCGTGCATCGTGACCGATGAGACTTGACGGTAATCGCCCGAAAAGACCCTTGAGGGGATAGAAGGAATGCGGAGAGCGCGACCTCGGTGCGACCCGGAGCCGTCTTCTGTCGTGCGTCTCCTGTTTATCAACCGCCGGAGGCTGGCGGCGTCACGACGGTTTGCCGGTGAGTATCGCCTTGATATCGTGGAGTTTCGTCAGAGCGGCAAACGGGGTGAGATTGTTGATGTCGGTGGCCAGTATCTCGTCGCGTATCTGAGTCAGCACGGGGTCGTCGAGCTGGAAAAACGACAGCTGCACGCCGCCATCGCCGCCACCGCCGCCGCGTGAGGCCGCGCCCTCGGCGAGCGAGCCTTTGATGCGCTCTTTGTTCTCGCCCGTATTGGCCTGCTCCAGTCGCCGCAGCACCTCGTCGGCCCGCGTCACTATGGCGCGGGGCATGCCGGCAAGCTTGGCCACATGGATGCCGAACGAATGCTCCGATCCCCCTTTTTCGAGCTTGCGCAGAAACACCACCTTGCCCTGGATCTCCTTGACCGACACGTTGTAATTGACCACGCGCGGAAAATTGCGCTCCATCTCGTTGAGCTCGTGGTAGTGGGTGGCGAACAGTGTCTTCGGCCGCAGGCCGCCGTACTCGTGGATATACTCCACGATCGACCATGCGATGGATATGCCGTCGTAGGTCGAGGTGCCGCGTCCGAGCTCGTCGAACAGTATCAGCGACCGCTGGCTCATGTTGTTGAGTATCGACGCCGCCTCGGTCATCTCCACCATGAAGGTTGACTCGCCGAGCGAGATGTTGTCGGAGGCTCCCACGCGGGTGAATATCTTGTCGACCACCCCTATGCGGGCACTGTCGGCGGCCACGAAGCAGCCTGTCTGAGCCAGCAGCACGTTGATGGCGGTCTGGCGCAGCAGCGCCGATTTGCCCGACATGTTGGGGCCGGTGATTATCATGACCTGCGTAGAGTCGTTCGAGAGGCTCACCGAGTTGGCTATATACTTCTCGCCCGGGGGGAGCTGACGCTCTATGACCGGATGACGTCCGCCGGTGATCTCGATGTCGAGCGAATCGTCCACCACCGGACGGTTGTAATGGTTCTCGATCGCCAGACGGGTGAACGCCGTCAGCACGTCGAGCCGTGCCAGCTGTGTGGCGTCGAGCTGTATGGCGTGGATATACTGCACCACCTGCCCCACGAGCTCCGCATATATGCGAGCCTCTATGACGGCTATCTTCTCCTGGGCGCCGAGTATCTTCTCTTCATACACCTTCAGCTCTTCGGTGATATAGCGCTCGGCATTGACGAGCGTCTGCTTTCTGATCCACTCCTGCGGCACCTTGTCGCGGTGGGTGTTGGTCACCTCCATGTAGTAGCCGAACACATTGTTGTAGCCTATCTTGAGGCTCGGTATGCCGGTGGCCGCGCTTTCGCGGGCCTGTATCTCCATCAGGTAGTCCTTGCCCGAATAGGCTATGTGGCGCAGCTCGTCGAGCTCGGAGTCGACGCCGTCCCTCACCACCGCTCCGCGGCTGAGAGCCACCGGAGCGTCATCGCGGAGCGTGCGGGCTATCGCATCGCGGGCGCCCTCGCACGGATTGAGCTGCTCGCCGATGGCATACACCCCCTGGTCGTCGGCCTCCAGGCATATGCGTCTCACCGGCTCGAGAGCCACAAGAGCGTTCTTGAGCTGCACAAGTTCGCGGGGCGACACGCGCCCTACCCCCACCTTGGAGATCAGACGCTCTATGTCGCCTATCTGTTCGAGATAGGTCTTCAGCTCCTCGCGGCTGTCGCGCCGCCGCATGAAATACTCCACCACGTCGAGACGGGCGCGTATGGCCTGCACATCCTTTAGCGGAAAGAGCAGCCACCGACGCAACAGCCGCGCGCCCATCGGGGTGACAGTGCGGTCTATGACGCTTATCAGGCTCTTGCCCTCGTCGCCGAGACCCTCGAGCAGCTCGAGGTTGCGCACGGTGAAGCGGTCGAGCCTCACGAAGCGATCCTCCTCAATGCGTGCCACCGACGATATGTGCGACGTGTTGGTATGTTTCGTTATGTCGAGGTAATGGAGTATCGCGCCCGATGCCACTATGGCGGCAGGCATGTTCTGTATGCCGAAACCCTTGAGCGATCCGGTCTCGAACTGCTTCAGCAGCCGGTCGGTGGCCGCCTCACGGGTAAACACCCAGTCGTCGAGATCAAACGTCAGATAGCGCCCCGTCAGCACCTCGTCGAGCCGCCGGCGTTTGTCGCGCTCCACCAAAAGCTCCTTCGGGGCGAAATTCGACAGCAGCTTGTCGATATAGTCGGCCTCGCCTTCGGCGGTCAGAAACTCGCCGGTTGAGATGTCCAGAAAAGCCACGCCCAGAGTGCGCCCTTCGCCGAAGTGTATGGCTGCGAGGAAGTTGTTCTGCCTGTGGTCGAGCACATTGTCGTTGAGCGACACGCCCGGCGTCACAAGCTCCGTAATGCCGCGCTTCACAAGCTTCTTGGTCAGCTTCGGATCTTCGAGCTGCTCGCATATGGCCACACGCTTGCCGGCTCTGACGAGCTTGGGAAGATAAGTGTCGAGCGCGTGATGGGGAAATCCGGCAAGCTCCACCTCCGAGGCATAGCCGTTGGCACGCTTGGTGAGCGTGATGCCCAGTATCTCCGACGCCGTTATGGCATCCTCCGAGAACGTCTCGTAAAAATCGCCGACATGAAACAGCAGCACCGCGTCGGGATGCTTCTGCTTCATCTCCATATATTGCTTCATCAGAGGCGTTTCAGTCACCTTTTTGGCTATCGGACGTGCCATAGATATAGTCTGCTTTCTTGCTTTGATTCTCTAACATGGCTCATCCCCGAGGGTTGTCCGCCCGACGCATTCACTCATAGTTCGATAATCCGGCCGGCAAAAGTCGGGACAAGCACAGCTTTTCTTTACGGCAAAATTACTGAATTTTTGTGATATACACAATAAGGAGCTGAATATCAGAGGGAGGGAAATCTGTGTTTGTACTAAATTCGTACTGAATGGGATAATGGTGGCAACTCGTTAGAAATCAATTTGATTTATTTAAGATGCGTTAACTATTTTTATTTGTCTTGAATTGACCGATTTTCTGCCGGTGGAAGTCGATTTTTTTTCAGTTTTTCATCAACACTCCCTTAATATATTTCCATTATCACACTCTTGCGTGGCTTTTCATCACGACAAAGATACCTCTTTATTTTGACTTATACAAGCAACTGGCCGGATTGTTTCTGGAAATTGTTTTGCATACCGTATGCCGGACATCGAATGTCAGCATCGCCTACGATGTGCAGCCGGAGGCTGACTATCATCTCCCGGCTCCCGCAGTCATTCCATATCCGGCAAGGTTGTAATCCACGAGGGCAAAGACCATCATATCTCCTACGGCTTCGCTGCTCTCCGCCTTGAATAAATGCCGGACATTGCCCTTTGTCGGGATTACTTCCGTAATTCATGTTTCCTTTTCCATGATATGATATTGTTTGTTACATTGCAGTTGTTCATAGTCTTGTCATTCTGTGATTGAATGGCGGCACAGTTCATTATGTTGTCAAGTGGCTTTCCTGTTATATCGGGGATGCCATTTTTGTTTTTTGCGTTCCGGGGCAAGTGGGTTGAGTAGGAGTTGCTCGCCGGTTGGAACGTATGGCTGAGGAACATTCGTGTCAATCCGGAAAAATCTCCACACTCGCCGGGGCGAGGTAGTATTTTTACGTCTTGCCACGAACATTCCTTTTTGTCGCCATACGTCTTTGGGTGTCGAGCAACTCATACTACCACACTGTCCTTAGACGCATAAGGATAAAAAAAAGCACCCACCGATATGAAAGCCACAAGACAACATAAAGATTCTTCAGGTCGAGGCAAAGCTCACCAAACCTCCTATCCATACCGCATAAGCATAGCGGTTGCAAAGGTGGTCAAGATGATAGTAATATTCATCGGAGCAATGATAGGATTATTGTTCGGTTGGTTTATCGGCAGGATATTCAAGGCTATCGGTTGGCTCATATCAGCCTTCACGATGTTGGCTATCATCTATTGGTTAATGACACTCTAAAATATTACGACTATGGCAAGCAAGAATGAAAACAAAGGTACTATGGCGTTTGCGGACACTATCCGCCACTACCTTGAAAAGAGAGCCGAGAGTGACGCGCTTTTCGCCGTCAAGTTCGCAAACCCCTCAAAGTCAGTGGAAGACTGCGCGACCTTTTATGAGTAGAGTCATATTATGAGAAGTATTATCCAGTACATTCTGTATTCTCTTTATTTTCAGTCAACTCCTTTCAGCACTTGACATAACAACTTCTCATAACTATATTTGCCACGGGTAATATTACCCTATAACACAATGGTAAATGTATGAAAGAAGAGAATCTACAGCATCTCATTTCGAGATGTGAGGCTTTTCTCCGAGACTCTCGCTATGCTGCCATATCCATACGGAATAATGTCCGACGATGGAACAGTGGCATAGCACAGTATCTGAAGAGAAAGGGCCTTGACGATTATTCACCTCCTTTGGGGGATGAATATCTATGTTCCATACAGGCCCTTGGTATATATACTGAGGGAACTGTAAACGAATATCGAAGATCTGTCCGGATGCTTAATGATATGCTTTTGCTCGGGCATATCAGAAGATCAAGCAAAGTTCCTGTGAAATATGACTTTAGCGGAGCGATTGGCATGGAAATGCTGAAGTTTATAGATTCACAGAGACGTTTGCGCAGAGCCGAAAAGACGATTGCCCATCATCAGCGCAATCTAAGCTATTTCCTTGAATATCTGGTTCAAGGTAAGTCTCTCACACATCCTATGAAGATAACAGAAGGGGACATTGTGGCTTATATTGAAGCTTGCTCTAATAAAGTAAGCGCAAGATATTCAATCAGAATGCTTATGTCTTTCTGGTATAAGCATGGGGTAGTCGCAAATGACTTCGATGAGTTTTTTCGTGCTTTCAAAGTCAGGTGCAAAGAGAGAATCCCTTCGTTCTATTCATCTGAAGATGTCGTAAAAATCGAGGAATCCGTCAATCGCAACTGCGCTCTCGGAAAAAGAGACTATGCAATCATCCTATTGGCTTCAAGACTCGGACTCCGTGCGTCAGATATATCCACGTTGACTTTTGATGAGATAGACTGGGAGAGCAATCTTATCAGAAAAAAGATGGTAAAGACCGGCAATTTCATAGAGTTGCCACTTCTGCCAGAGGTCGGAAATGCCATAATAGACTATCTTAAGAATGGTCGTCCGAAATCATCGGCTGTGAATTTGTTCATACTGCACAGACCTCCATATACCTCCCTAACTGCCTATGCAGTATGCAGCCAAATAAACAGGCTGATCACACTCAGTGGAGTGAATGTCACGGGGAAGCATCATGGCCTACATTCACTCAGACACTCTCTTGCCTCGGCGCTTCTAAAACAATCAACGCCGATAGAAACCATCTCCGAGGTGCTTGGACATCAGAGTTGTCAGTCGACTATGAGCTATCTGTCCATAGACATGGAATCGCTCCGGCAATGTGCACTTGAAGTACCGCTTGTTCCGGACACATTCTATAATCAGAAAGTCACTATGTTTGCATCAGATTAGCTGACGGGGCGCTCAACGGGGGCTGTCTGCCCCCTTGCCGCTAAGGCTTTCCCCGAGAGGAGTGAGGAGAAAAGATAGACGTAAGGGCAATTGCATGTAAATTTGTAAAAGCAAAATACATTAACAGCAAAACCGATACGTCTATGGTACAAAGTAACAAAAAAGATTTCAGCGGACAAAATATCTCTATTGGTATCGACGTCCATCTGAGAACATGGAGTGTCACGGTGCTCACCCCCTCTGGGTTTATGCGCACTCATACTCAAAAGGCTTCGGCCAAAGAGCTCTTTGAACATTTGAACAAGCATTATCCTAACGGTAGCTACCATGCAGCCTACGAGACGGGGTTTTCGGGCTTCTCGACCTATTATGCCCTGACTGAGCTTGGTATAAAATGCACCGTGGTACATGCGGCTGACGTTCCGACCACCCAGAAGGAAAAGGTCTCGAAGTCAGACCCGGTGGATTCAAAAAAGCTGGCCAAAGCCCTTATGCGCGGCGAGCTCGGCAGTGTGTACATTCACTCGAAGGACAGCCTCGATGACCGTGCGCTGGTACGCCACCGCGCCACTATTGTGAAGCTTTCCGGCGGCATAAAATCCAGAATCAAGCATCTGCTGTACAACAACGGCGTGGAGTACCCCGAAGAATATTTCCGAAGCAACCGCCACTGGACAAGAAGTTTCATAACGTGGTTGCAGAATGACGTGCGGTTGCTCTCCGACACCCGGGTCTCGCTTGACCTGCTCATTGCCGAGGTACTCCATTACAGGGAACGCCTCCTTGATGTCAACCGCAGATTGCGCTCGCTGGCGCGCAGCGACAGGTATGCCGAGAAATACGGCATCCTGATGTCGGTTCCCGCATTGGTTCGACAATTGCCATGAGCCTGCTTACCGAGATTGATGACATCGGTCGCTTCAGTAACCAGCGCCAGTTCGCATCGTTCCTCGGACTCGTGCCGATGATGTCGTCAAGCGGCGACAAGGAATACGTCGGTGAGAAGACTTTCCGGGGAAACAAATTCCTCGGTCCAAAAATAGTCGAGGCCTCATGGATAGCCATACGGCACGACGCGGAACTCTCCGCAAAGTTCGGCGCATTGTGCACTCGCGGAATGAAGTCGCAGGAAGCCATAATCCGGATAGCCCGCAAGCTCTCCAACATAATATTTTCCGTACTGAAATCAAACCGCAGATATGAATGCCGTTAGATAATGCGACACACAAAAGTCTTATAGGCAAATACAGTAAGACGGCTACTCTCGCCTCCTTGATGAGCCTTGGCTGCATCTAAAAGAAAGTCACTATGTTTGCATCAGATTAGCTGACGGGGCGCTCAACGGGGCTGTCTGCCCCCTTGCCGCTAAGGCTTTCCCCGAGAGGAGTGAGGAGAAAAGATAGACGTAAGGGCAATTGCATGTAAATTTGTAAAAGCAAAATACATTAACAGCAAAACCGATACGTCTATGGTACAAAGTAACAAAAAAGATTTCAGCGGACAAAATATCTCTATTGGTATCGACGTCCATCTGAGAACATGGAGTGTCACGGTGCTCACCCCCTCTGGGTTTATGCGCACTCATACTCAAAAGGCTTCGGCCAAAGAGCTCTTTGAACATTTGAACAAGCATTATCCTAACGGTAGCTACCATGCAGCCTACGAGACGGGGTTTTCGGGCTTCTCGACCTATTATGCCCTGACTGAGCTTGGTATAAAATGCACCGTGGTACATGCGGCTGACGTTCCGACCACCCAGAAGGAAAAGGTCTCGAAGTCAGACCCGGTGGATTCAAAAAAGCTGGCCAAAGCCCTTATGCGCGGCGAGCTCGGCAGTGTGTACATTCACTCGAAGGACAGCCTCGATGACCGTGCGCTGGTACGCCACCGCGCCACTATTGTGAAGCTTTCCGGCGGCATAAAATCCAGAATCAAGCATCTGCTGTACAACAACGGCGTGGAGTACCCCGAAGAATATTTCCGAAGCAACCGCCACTGGACAAGAAGTTTCATAACGTGGTTGCAGAATGACGTGCGGTTGCTCTCCGACACCCGGGTCTCGCTTGACCTGCTCATTGCCGAGGTACTCCATTACAGGGAACGCCTCCTTGATGTCAACCGCAGATTGCGCTCGCTGGCGCGCAGCGACAGGTATGCCGAGAAATACGGCATCCTGATGTCGGTTCCCGGCATTGGTTCGACAATTGCCATGAGCCTGCTTACCGAGATTGATGACATCGGTCGCTTCAGTAACCAGCGCCAGTTCGCATCGTTCCTCGGACTCGTGCCGATGATGTCGTCAAGCGGCGACAAGGAATACGTCGGTGAGAAGACTTTCCGGGGAAACAAATTCCTCGGTCCAAAAATAGTCGAGGCCTCATGGATAGCCATACGGCACGACGCGGAACTCTCCGCAAAGTTCGGCGCATTGTGCACTCGCGGAATGAAGTCGCAGGAAGCCATAATCCGGATAGCCCGCAAGCTCTCCAACATAATATTTTCCGTACTGAAATCAAACCGCAGATATGAATGCCGTTAGATAATGCGACACACAAAAGTCTTATAGGCAAATACAGTAAGACGGCTACTCTCGCCTCCTTGATGAGCCTTGGCTGCATCTAAAAGAAAGGTTGTGGCGTCTTTCCTATTATGCTGAATAAGTAAACTGTCAGCCCGATGGGGCGTGACTGATAGAAGTTTGCCTGATAGGACTTTTTTTACTACAAGGCATTTCGGGCTCTAACCGATTGCCGGTTATTTGATTGGGGCAGAGGCCTCGATCATGACTCTTTTGTGCCTACACAATCGGCACAGAAATATAAGCAATTGATTTTTAACGTTAATCTTTTCTAAATCTCAACGAGAATTTTGGAATACAACATAGAAGATAATGCGACACACAAAAGTCTTATAGGCAAATACAGTAAGACGGCTACTCTCGCCTCCTTGATGAGCCTTGGCTGCATCTAAAAGAAAGGTTGTGGCGTCTTTCCTATTATGCTGAATAAGTAAACTGTCAGCCCGATGGGGCGTGACTGATAGAAGTTTGCCTGATAGGACTTTTTTTACTACAAGGCATTTCGGGCTCTAACCGATTGCCGGTTATTTGATTGGGGCAGAGGCCTCGATCATGACTCTTTTGTGCCTACACAATCGGCACAGAAATATAAGCAATTGATTTTTAACGTTAATCTTTTCTAAATCTCAACGAGAATTTTGGAATACAACATAGAAGGAGGGGTATTTTATGAGCGACACTGATTATAAAAGCGTTCTGGCTCCATATATGGCTCAACTTATGGAAATGGAGCGTGCCGCAGGCGCAGTCAACACGCATCTTCCCGGGACCTTGAAAGCCTTTGATGATTTTGCCTGCTCTTATGGCCTGAAAGACACATCTGTGAGTGAGAGTTTTATTACCGACTGGCTCAAAACAAGGATTAACGAGAGTGAAAGAACTGTCTATAACAAAGTCTCGGTCTGGAGAAAACTTCTTACTCTGATGAATCGCAGAGGTTGTAAATGCTATGTCCCAGAGTGGATATTCTCAACAAATTGACCCCCTATGGATTATTTAAATTGACCCCCATTGATAACCTGTGATTTTTGGACAGTTTTTACAGGGGTTGACAATAGGGTCTGGGGATTCTGATGGCGTGTTGATAATTAAGATTTATTTACAAAAATAATCATTTGATTTTATTCTGCAACTTGCGGATGGACTCTCCGAAGAGCTCTATCCTTATCGAGTGGTGCACGATCCTGTCGAGGATCGCATCGGCGATCGTCTTCTCTCCGATCACGTCATGCCAGTCGCATACGGGAACCTGGGAGGTGATGATGGTGGCCCGTCGTCCGTGCCGGTCCTCGATTATGTCCATCAGTGAGGATCGCGCGGCGGCATCGAAGGGATGTATGCCGAAGTCATCAAGGATGAGAAGGTCGGTACGCTCGATCCTTTTCAGTTCGGTAAGAATCGTGCCTTTTGCCTTTGCGGCCTTCAGCTGGCCCATCAGGCGTGCTGTGCTGGCGTATAGCACGCGCATCCCTTTCTGGCATGCCCGGTAGCCCAGAGCGGTTGCTATGTAGCTTTTGCCGGTGCCGGCACTGCCGGTGATGAAGATGTCGCGTGGCTCGGTGACGAAGGTCATCTCGGAGAGCCGCATCAGCAGGTTCCGGTCAAGGCCGCGCTCAAGGGAGTAGTCTATCTCCTCGATTGAGGCGCGGTAACGGAACGAGGCCTGTTTCTGCAGGCGCTGTATAAGCCGGTTGGTGCGGTCGTCCCATTCATTTTCCACGAGCCACGCCACGAACTGGTCTGTTGTCATGCCTTCGCTTTTGAACGATTCCATTGATGTGCGGAAGGCCGCGTGCATGCCCAGCAGCCGCATCTGCGACATCCGGGCGAGTGTCTGTTGGTTCATTTCCATTGTTGTATGTATTGTTGGATTGATATGTTACCTGAAGTATTCCTTCCCGCGTATGTTTGCATGCCGGGGCATCTGGGCGCTCTCCTCGCACTCTTGACCGGGAAGGGTGTCGTCATCGAGGCAGTCATGACGGCTGCGCAGTATCGAGTCGACGGCGCTGTAGTTGTAGAGTCCGGAGGATGCGGCCCTGCGGCAGGCCCTGACCAGGCGGTCGTTGCCGACCCTGGATGCGAACGACAGTATGCCCTTGCAGGATTTGTAGGCCTGTTCGGGATGGGTCTTTGACTCTATGACATGCCGCAGGAAGTCCTCTACGTCGGCATGTATGCGTGCCCCCTGCCTCAGGAAGCCCTCGACGCTCCATCCGCTCAGGTCCCGGTGGGCCGAGGCAAGGTGATTCGGCTCCGTGGTATACCCGTACGGGCGCCATCCTCTGGGATGTACGGCCACGCGGTCTCCGCCGCAGTATATCTCAACCGTACGTGAGTCATACAGTATGTTGACCTTGCGGCCGATAAGACGGTGGGGCACGCTGTAGTAGTGGCGGTCAAGGCGTACGTGCCCGTTGCGCTGTACCGTGGCGGTATGCCGTTCCTTCAGCTCGAACCTTATGGGATTTAACGGCGCAGGTACATGCGCTCCAGATCCTCGAACTGCTCGCGGCGGCTGTAAGGGCGTCCGCTCATGCGGGCGTTGTTGTGAAGCTCCAGCGCCGTACGGATAGCGGCGTTCAGCGACACAAGATCATGATGAGTGCGCTGTCGCACCAACGGGTAGATGCTGCGGTAGATGAGCTTGACGGCGCCCTCCACCAGGGCCTTGTCGCGCGGCTTGCGCACGCGTGCCGGTATGACTGCGCAACCGTGATGCTCGGCGAAGGCCGCGTAATCCTCATTGAGCTCCGCCTCGTAACGGCTTGCCTTCTTTACGGCAGCCTTGAGATTGTCTGGCACGATGGCCGCCGGTGCCCCGCCATAAAAATGAAGCGCATTCTCACAGCACCGTATGAAGTCCTCCTTGCGCTGGCTCATCACGGCCTCAACATATGTAAGCTGTGAGCAAGGCAGTATGGCCACGAACACCTCCACGGCGATGATCCCGCCGCTGTCACGGTCGACCAGCTCCAGACGGTCGCCTGCGTAATCGACATACATCTTGTCGCCGGCCTTGTGTTCCAGATGCGCTATAGGGTGCATCTGCGCCACATACAGACGCATCAGACGGCTGAACGTCGACCGGGAATAGCCTCCCGGGTGACTCCCGATATAGTCGTCATACAGCTTCTGCCGCGTCATACCTCTCTTTTTCAGACGTCTGACATAATCAGGCATAAGTCCCATAAGCTCCTGATGGCGGCTTGACACGGGTTCCGAACCGACCGCTCTCACTCCGAAAATCTCATTCAGATCCGGATCCTCCAGTTTCAGAAGATCCTCGATGCCACGGTTCAGCTCCATAAACCGCCGGAGGTATTTACGCACCGTGTTGCGCGCTATGCCCGTCAGGTTGCTGATACTCTTGGCTCCGTTGCCGTTGGCGTGGCATCGGAGCACCTGTCTTAATTTGTTCATGCTCAGTTTTCGATTTGCCATCAGTCGTATGTTTAATATTATTTAACATACAATATAGCTCAAAGTAACTATTCAGCGGACACGCTACAGCGATAATGTTGAATAGACGTTATACCGATAGGGGCGTTTAACCTGCTGGTTTTATAGAAATTAGCGGCAATTTTATTTGGTAAAGTCAAATAAGTTTTGTATCTTTGTATCTGTGAAACAGCAGGTTAATGACATGGCAGAAGTGCTTCGCGGATTATCCGCCCAGATCGAGTCGATGCAGAAAACCATCGATTCGCAGCATGTCACAATCTGTCAGATTAACCGAACGAGTCAAGGGCATCTTAAGGAAATTCGAGACCTAAAGCGGATGCTCAAAAAGAAGGATAAGGAAAATGAGGAACTCCGCAAGCGCCTTTCAAAATATGAAGAGCCACCTAAGAACTCCGGCAACAGCAGCACACCTCCGTCAAAAGAGCAGATGAGAGACGAGATTGTCCGTCGTACAAAGTCCCTGCGCAAGCCATCGGCAGAAAGCCCGGAGGCCAGCCGGGCCATGACGGGAGCACTCTCGAATTGAACGATTCAGTAGACAATACTATCGATAAAAAGTCTGATATATGTGATGAATGCGGTGAGCATTGGCCGGGTGCGATACCGAACTCGATTACATTACACAGATAATCTCATTGCCAGAGCTTAAGCCGCAGGTAACGGAGGTCAGGCATTACGTCACGATATGCCGTGTTTGCGGCAAGCGTGTCAAATCCCATTTTGAACGTCGTCGTTCCAATGCCGTTGTGTATGACGCTTCAGTAAAGGGCCTGGTTGTCTACCTTTCGACGGTTCAGTTTTTGCCATATAACCGTATTGCTTCCTTTTTCAAGGAAGTTTTCGGTCTTGAAATCAGCCAGGGTTCTATGGTAAACTGGATCAACGAAGCAAAAAAGGCTGCGGCTCCTGCCATTGAGAAAATCAAGGAGTATATAATGCAGTCATCTGTAGTCGGTTTTGATGAATCGGGTTGCTACTGCAACAAACGTCTTGACTGGGCGTGGATAGCGCAGACAGTGTATTTTACACTTGTGTTCCATGGCAATAGCCGCAAAGGGCGGGAACTTGAAGACCGTTTTGGCGATTCGCTCGAACGCATGACCGCAGTGACCGACCGTCACAGCGCATACTTCGCACTTCATTTTCTAAATCATCAGGTGTGCCTGGCGCATCTGCTTCGCGAATGCCAGTATCTCAACGAACTTGACAAGGGGCAGCAGTGGTCCAGATCGGTGGAAAGCCTCTTTCAGGAAGCGATACATGAACGAAATCAGAAGCCGACGGAGTCGATTGACCCTCAGTCATGGATTGACCGCCTTGACAATCTCATTGATGAAAATTTATCAAGGCTCAACGAAAAGTTTACCACTTTCAAGAACGGCTTGCTGAAATGCCGTGACTACATCTTCAACTTTCTACGAGACCCGGCAATACCGCCGGACAACAACGCCTCAGAACGTGGAATAAGAAAGTTGAAAATCAAACTCAAAAACTCCGGTTGCTTCCGTTCAGACCTCGGTGCCGATGCCTTTATGGATCTGCATTCAATCGTCGAGACAACCAAGAAGCACGGCAACTCGCCCTACAACGCAATCCTCGCCCTTTTCTAAACGGCGACTACATCGGCGTGTCCGCTGAATAGTTACAGCTCAAAAACTCCTTTTGCCAACTCCCGTAAAGTCTTTTTCCGGGGGGTAATTTGCTTGACCGGACGGGGGTCAATTTAAATGATTTTCCGGGGGGCAATTTATCTGGTCAACCGGGGGGCAAATTCACTGAGTTTTTCCACAAGAAGTTACGACAAAGGTCTAATTTGCTGAATTTGCTGAAGTCATTTGCTATGGGTAAGGCTGTCACATATTAGTCTTCTTTTGATTGTTCGTTTATAAAGTTTGAAACGAGGTCTTTGATTGTTTGTTCGGCATTTTTGACACCAACGAGACTTATCAACTGTTCATAATCGTCAATTTCGTTGTCTGTAAAAGTTACAACAATCTTTCGCTCATCTTTACCTGCAATATGAGTGTAATTCTCAGGATGAGACCAGAAGCAATTTTCACAGACTTCTACATCTTTTGATGTCCAGTTGGGACAATGTTCACACGTCCACGATTTTGCTCGGTTTGCAGAGGGGCTTAACAACATGTAACAGTCAATGTTATTTTCGTCTTGTTCACCGTCTATTTCATAAGGTATGCGATGATCCACTTGCAGCAATCTTTCTTCCATAGGTTGAAGATATATGAAACATACCGAGCCATACTTGTCAATTAGGGCCTTTTTTAAGGCTTCTGAGAGTGCGGTCCTACCTACTACCTTAGACAACTTATTGTCCGCAAATACGGGGTCGCCAAACTTGTATGCTCCAATACTCTTTCCTTCGCTGCTCTTTACAGTGTAAGTAACAAGATTTACACCACGTTCCCTAACGTCTCTAGCCGCTCTTGGGGCATGTTTATATCCGTAATTCTTCTCAAGCTCTTCGGTAGTAATGAAGCTGTGTTTTAGAATATGTTGAATTACAGTAGCTGGACGTTTGTCTGTAATTGCGTTGAGTTTATCAAGTATGTCTTTTGGATATTTCATAATGCGAATACTAATTGTTCTTGTACTTTTGGTTGTGCCACATTCTGGAGATTTGGACTTAGATACAAAGCCTCATAAGTAACTTCTTTTTTCCCTAATAACAGGGCTTGACTGGAAAGACCAGCGTTAAGCATTACCTTTCTAAGCCCGAGTTCATTCGGCAAATCATTACCATATTGCTTATCTCCACAACTTCCATCATAACTGATGATATAATCTATGCCTCTTCTGTTGAGATCTTCTAAGCTTTCTACGAATTCATCGAAGTTTATGCCTGAAAAATATCGCTATCTCTGGTAGCACAAACACC
>PDYJ01000044.1_pt1 | contig 21480 bp, 21 predicted proteins | sample 1430841 | NCBI WGS metagenome assembly PDYJ01 (sample SAMN07237672, study PRJNA390542) | Gut metagenome, whole genome shotgun sequencing project. | isolation source: fecal pellets | host: Mus musculus | place: USA: New York, NY | collected 2016-10 | reverse complement strand
CGCCTATCCCGATGCTGAGGTGTATTATGCCGAAGGCGTATCGGCCGGATTGAAACGCAATGCTTTTGCCAACTCTGTATTTGTGGCGCCCGACGGATCGGAGGGATTGCAGGCAGAGTATTATGCCACCGAAGAAGCGTCGACTCCTGTTGCATCACGCGTGGAGCGCCGCCTCAACTATGAATGGTGGGGTATGCCGCAGAGGGTCGATGGGCTTACCGACAGGCACCGTATTGTGTGGCGTGGACAGATTGTGCCGGAAGTCACAGATACTCTCATACTCTTTGCCGATGGCCAGGGAGCCTGCACCATCAAGGTTGATGGAGTAGCTATGCTCGACCGATCGGAAAACCAGTCGTTTTTCTACGACACAATAAAAATCCCCGCAGAGGAAGGGCGCCCGATAGATGTAGAGGTAGATTACCGACGTGTCAATATAGCGCCGGGCGAGATGCGTCTTGGCTACATAGCTGCTTCCGATCTCGATTTCAGCGAGGCAGAGAAGATTGCCCGCATGGCCGATGCTGTGTGTGTTGCGTTGGTTTCGATGGCTCGATAGAGCTTGAAGCCGCGACCGTCCATTTGAGCTCCCCTATGGACAGGATATGCTCGTCGAGCGTATGCTCGCGGCCAATCCGGCGACAGCTGTGGTGGTGACCGGTGGCGGCGGTGTCGATATGAGCCGCTGGGCCGACCGTGCTCCGGCCATTGTCCATGCACTCTATCCCGGCATGGAGGGCGGAACAGCTCTCGGCGAGATAATTTCGGGAGCTGTCAATCCTCGGCCAAGCTCCCATTCACTATCGAGCGCCGATGGCCGACTCCCCTGCGTGTGCTTCTACGATGAGACCCGTTCAGACAAGAAAGTCTATTATGGCGAGGGCTTATGACCGGCTACAGAGGCTACGACAAGGATGGCACAGAGCCGCTATTCCCATTTGGCACGGATTGAGCTACACCACTTTCGACTACTCGGATCTGAGAGCGAACGTTGCGGAGACTCGATTGTGGTTACATTTTCTGTGACCAATACCGGTAAGCGCGCCGGAGCCGAAGTGTCGCAGGTATACGTAGAGCCAGTCGATCCCGACGGTGTCCGACCGCTGCGCGAGCTCAAGGTTTTGCCAAGACGTCGCTTGCTCCGGGCGAGACGCGCCGCATCGAGGTGGTGATACCGGCAGTGGCCTTGCGCCGTTTTGACAATTCCACACGCGACTGGGCCCCCTCCCTGTAGCAGGCATAAGTGTGGGCCCGTCATCGCGCTCGCTGCCTCTGCATCAGGCTCTTTGAACGCGGATGTGGTAGCAAGCGGCGCTCGTAATCGGTCAATTGATTGAGCGCGTGCGACTTGTAGGGATGCTCCACGGAGCATCCGCCCGGCGACGATAGCCCAGACGATGAGCGCGCGTCAGCCGCCGCAGCCCGAGGATAAAGGTGCCCATTCCACGAAATACTCAGCGTCAGCCGAGTCCCAAAGCGCGACTACTATGCCGCCGAGGAGCTCGGCTGACGCTGAGCTATTATTTATTAGTCCGCTTGACCCCACTCTGCGGCGGCTACGCGCGCCTTTGAGTGGGGCTAATCTCAAGGTGCGCCCCTATGGGGGCTTTGGGCGCTACGCGCCGGGCGGGCGTCGCTTGGCGGCTACGCGCGCTCATCGTTTCCGGGTGAGCGCCGCGGGGCGTTGCTCCGGGGAGTCAGCTTCACAAGGCGCTGATGGCCTCTGAGTTGTCAAAAGGTCTGCCGCTTAATCTTGCCGGAATCGGTGAGCGGCAGCGAATCCAACCATATAATTGAACGCGGACGTCGGATGCGGCCTGCCAGCAAGGCAGCCGCATCGAGCAAGGCGCGGCCTCCATCGGCGGGGGCCGCGCCTTCTACTACGAGCGCCACTTCTGAGCCCCATTCAGCCGAAGTGCGGGCTGTGACATAGAATCGGTAAGGATCGAGGGCGGGAGCTATAAGCCGCTCTACCTCTTCGGGATGTATCTTCAGCCTCCGGAGATAATGGCATTGTCGGCCCGTCCCCGGAATATGAATGTGTGGTTGTCGATCAGATCAACAATATCGTTTGTAACCACAGGACTCCATGTTGCTCCCAGCCGAGAGATGACGAGCCGATCCCCCTCAGCGAGCGAAAACTCCACTCCTGGCAGCGCATGGTAGCGGGAGTCGCCGAAGGGTCGGAGTGCCACATGACTGCAGGTCTCGGTCATGCCATATGTGGCCCACCATGAAGTGCGTGGCCATGCTTGCGTGGCCGCGGTCTCGGCTTCGGGAGAAGTGGGTGCGCCCCGACTATCACATGTTGCACCTCACACTTTGATGCTATAAGGCCCTCGATCTGCTGCGGCACTATTGCCACAAGTTTGATTCTTGTGTCTGGCGAAAGCGACGATAAGGGGGAGCGCGACGGCTTCTCGACCAATAGCCTCGCGCCGCAGTCGAGAGCCCTCACCGCCATCATCTTGCCGGCAATGTAGTCGGCAGCCAAAGGGGTGGCAAGAGTGTCGTCCGGGCCTATTCCGAAAAACTCGATTGTTGCACGGGCGCTCATAAGCATATCAGCCTTGGCGAGTTTCACCGGCTTGGGTTTGCCGGTGGAGCCGCTTGTTGAGGCGCCTACATGGTCGGTCGCCGGGTCCGACCATTCGGCCATAAAGTCGTCGTAGGTCATTGTGTTGTCATTTGACGAACGGAGATTCCCATGGCCCGGCAGGGACGCAGTGGAGCATCTCGCCATCAAGGCGGAGCCCCGCCGAGAGATTATCGAGATAGAGCGCGCCAGTGCCGAGCCCCTGAGGCATGGACGGAATGCCGTTGCGGGCCGTCCATTGAGCTATTGCGTTGAGTCCTACATTCGATTCAAGAGCCGAGGTGGCCCAATGGCCTATGCCGAGAGTCATGGCGGCATCTATCCATTGCTCCGCACCCGAGAACCCGCCGCACAGCGAGGGCTTGAGGATGATATAGGCGGGTCGTATAAAGCTCAGGAGCTCTGAAGCCTCACGTGTCGGGTCGCGGCCGATAAGCTCCTCGTCGAGGGCGATATCGACCGGCGAGTTGGCCACCACCGCCTGCATCAGCTCCTCTTGGCGTGCCTTGACAGGTTGCTCAAGCGAATGGATGTCGAGCGGAGCAAGATCGCGCAGGTGACGCAGTGCTTCGCTGTCGTCGCGCCAGGCACCGTTGGCGTCGAGCCGGATCTCTACCCGGTCGGGACCAAACCGACGTCGCAACCGCTCTATCATGCGCAGTTCGGCTCTGAAATCGCAGGCGCCTATCTTGAATTTGATGCAGTGGAATCCTGATTCGGCCTTGGCCATGGCAGCTGCCTCCATCCTGTCGGGCGAGTCCATCCACACCAGTCCGTTGATTGTGATGCCGGGTCCGTTGCCGCTTGTCCAGTCGGATGGATACACCATGCCATTGGCGCCGACAGCGAGCGAGGCCAGGGCCATCTCAAGGCCAAACCGTATCGACGACCAGTCGGAAAGGTCGGGGAGAGGCAGGCCGCGGTTGATAGAGTCGCATAGCTCGGCCACCTTTTCGGCATATCCGGGGCGGTCGTCGGCTCCGAGACCTCTGAACAGGGCACATTCGCCGATGCCGACCACTCCGGGGCGCCCGGGGTCGGTGAGCTCTATGAAGTATGTTTCTTTCAGAGTCAACGATCCGCGCGACGTCACGGCGGGGCGTATGAAATGCAGGTCGCGGCGCAGGAAGCGTGCATTCATCAGGGGAAGCGGGGGAAATCGTCGAAATTAGGATCGCGCTTCTCAAGGAAAGCATTTTTGCCCTCCTGGGCTTCAGCCATCATGTAGAACATCAGAGTGGCGTCGCCGGCCAGCTCCATGAGGCCGTGCTGACCATCGAGCTCGGCATTGAGTGCGCGCTTGATCATGCGTATGGCCATGGGTGAGCGTTTGAGTATGTCGTCGCACCATTCCATGGCCTCATCTTCGAGGCGCTCGAGAGGCACCACTTTATTGACCATCCCCATCTCAAGGGCTTCGGCGGCAGTGTATTGACGGCAGAGGAACCATATCTCGCGGGCCTTTTTCTGTCCTACGCAACGGGCGAGATAGGAGGAGCCGAAGCCACCGTCGAAACTGCCCACCTTGGGGCCTGCCTGACCGAAGCGTGCATTGTCCGAGGCTATGGTGAGGTCGCATACCACCTGGAGCACATTGCCGCCTCCAATCGAATAGCCATTTACAAGGGCTATCACTGGCTTTGGAAGCGAGCGGATGGCTTTGTGGAGGTCGAGCACATTAAGACGTGGCACTCCGTTGGCATCGACATAGCCGCCCTGGCCCTTTACGCGCTGATCGCCGCCGGAGCAGAATGCCTTGTCGCCGGCACCGGTGAGGAGGAGCACACCCACATTCTGGGCCTCGCGGGTATATGCCACAGCGTCGAGCATCTCCATGACGGTCTGCGGACGGAAGGCATTGTAGACTTCAGGACGGTTGATTGTGATACGGGCCACTCGGCCATGTTGTTCAAAGAGTATGTCGGAATACTCTTTTATCTGTTTCCATTCTCTCATCTTTGTGAAGAATTATGATAATAATCGTTGAAATAACCGGCATCGGTAGAAGCATCGGTGATGATGCGCATCAGCGCAGGGCGCCCCGTTTCTTCCGAGGTGAAGCGGGGCCATACTTGCCGCAGCTCCTCCATCGACGCCACTTCGTAGTAGTCAAAACCACACCCTTCGGCCATAGCTTTCAGAGGCACTTGCATCCCTTCCATCTCAAGCAGCCGGGAACGGCATGGGAGGGCGCGGGTGGCAGCGGAGAAGCGGAATATCCCGCCTCCGCCATTGTCGATAACAGCCATGCGGAACCGGGGCGGAACGATGCCCGAGGCGAGTGAGCCGAGATCGTAGAGCGCACTCATATCGCCAGTTATGAGCAGAGTAGGCGCGGCACAATAGGAGATTGAGGCGCCGATGGCAGTGGAGGTGGAGCCGTCGATACCGCTCACGCCACGGTTGCAGTCGCAGCGATGCCATGGGCCGGCGATTGCCGATGCAAGTCCGGCAATGCGTATGCTCATGCCATTTGACACTTGCAGATTCCACCGGCGGGGCACCATGGCGAGCATGGCCGAAACAGCCTTGAGCGAACACCACGGGGCGCGGTCGACAGCGCTGCGAAGCAGAGCCTCGCCACGATGGAATGCCACCCTCCAGTCGTCGCCGAAAGTCGAGGGCGACCTATGTGGCTGCATGGCCGAAGCGAGCAGAGGCATGAAAGCCTCGGCATCCATGTCGACCACACACGACAAGGCGCCGAAGGTGTCGGGAAATGAGCCGCATATGGATCCCCCAACAGCCCAGTGGCGCAGCCCGGGAGTGGAACGCAGCATTCTTTTCAGTCGGGCACTCACGAGGGCGCCCCCTATTGTGATCACTACGTCGGGACGCAGGTGGTCGATCATGTCGGGCCGGGCGGCAGCGAGGGTAGCCTCGGCCGAAGGTATCGTGAGCCGGGCATGGACATTGGCACAGGGTTCTGTCACCACCGCCACATTTGGGAGCTGCGCGAGCTTGGCAAGAGCCTTGTTGATGCGTGGAGAAGGGATTGCGCCTCCTACAGCCACAAGCACCTTGACGGGCGATGCTATTGATCGTCCGAGCTCACGTGCCCGGGCTGTGGATATGGTCATGTCGGGCCCGACGATTTCTACCGGCCATGCGTGAAATGGGGTGTCGGTGTCAGCCTCGAAGTCGATGGGCACATTGATATGCACCGGACCCGGAGGCCACTTCGTGGCGGTGGTGATGGCCTCGCCCAAAAGAAGAGCCGAGTGGCGCATGGCATCGGCTCCCGAAGCCGCCGGCAACGCGAAGCTGCGCTTCACCACCGCATCGAGCGCGCCGGGCTGACGGAGGGTCTGGCTGTCGGCGCGGTCTATCCACACAGCCGGGCGGTCGGCGCTCACGGCAATAAGTGGCACCCGTCGGTAGAGCGCTTCGGCGAGCGCCGGAGCATAGTTGAGCAAAGCGGTGCCCGACGTGCAAAGCAGGGCTACCGGCCCGGCGGATTCGACCGCCATACCAAGCCCGACGAAAGCGGCTACGCGCTCATCGGCCACAGGCGTGAGCTCCATGCCTGAGTCGGCCACACTCTGCAGGAGCGTGGAGTTGCGGGCGCCGGGCGATACTACGGCGCGTCTTACGCCCGCCTCGATAAGCCTCGTGGCTATCATTTGGCTCACAGATCTGTTCATCAAGTGGAAAAATATTATGGAGTGGAGACGAGGTGAGGGGATCGGGGCCGGAGCCCGGGTGCATTGTCAGTGCAAAAATAATCAAAATATGGCAATGCTGCAATATCGCGCAAAAAGCGTCGGGCGCTGCTCTCGCGAGTAGCGCCCGGCTTATACCTTATTAATCAAAAAGCTGTTTCTTAGTATCGTTCTCTGCTATTAATACAATTGGCAGAGAGATATGGTTCGGGAGCGAAGCAGCTTTAGGGCTTTTTAACTCATGCGTCGCACGAAGCTCCCTTGCATGTATTGGACGCCGTCATTATGCGCCAGATCACTACGGCAAGGGCTGCACCGGCGAGAGGGCCAACCACCATGATCCAGAAATCAGGCCAAGCACCCGGGCTCCACACGGCGGGTCCGAACGAACGGGCCGGATTGACCGAGCAGTTGTCAACAGGGATGCCTACGATATTGACCAGTCCGAGAGCCAGACCTATGGCCAGACCGGCAAAATTGCCGAAACCCTTTTTAGAGTCGGTTGCACCGAGAATCACGAGTACGAATGTGGCAGTGAGCAATACTTCGGCAAGAAGAGCCATGCCTTGGGTAGCACCGGGTTGTACCACATTGGCAGCGAGATCGGCCACGCCGGGGGTGATGCCTCCGAAATTATAGCCGGGCGCGAGGGCCACAAACCATGCAAGAAGACCGGCACCGGCCACAGCGCCGAGGAGCTGCGCTACGACATATCCGCAGAAGTCGCGTCCGCTCATGCGTCCGGCAAGGAGCATGGCAAACGATACAGCAGGATTGACATGGCATCCGGATATATTGCCAATGCAATAGCAGAGGCAGAGCAGGATCAGGCCGAAACATAGGCCAATGCCGAGCACACCGATAGCCGGTCCGGCAAGAACGGCGCTGCCACAGGCGAGCAGAACGAGAAGAAGAGTACCGATAAACTCGGCAAAATACTTGTTCATAAATACGTGAATTATAAGTTGAAAGTTATGAGTGGCTGTGAGAACTCCGCAAAAGCGGGGCTATTATATACATTTATAGTTTGACAACAAGGTGTCATCAGCTCTGGTTCGGAGTCTGATAAAACTCTAATCCACGGCAAAGGTAGCGATCTTTGCGGATGGTACAAGTAAAGATGGAAAAACATCGGGGCGAGGAAAAATTTAGCCGAAAAAATTTGCACAATCCAAATAAAGGTCCTACCTTTGCACTCGCAAACGGGAACAAGCCCGGTGCAATGGTAATCAAGGCGGGATAGCTCAGTTGGTTAGAGCGTCGGATTCATAACCCGGAGGTCCCGAGTTCAATTCTCGGTCCCGCTACAAAGAGTCAGCGCTTCATCGCATGGACGGTGAAGCGCTGATTTATTGTTGCATAATCGCATTTTTTGATGTATCTTTGCCGGAAAAGCGCATCAACAACAATCACCACTACAATGAAATCAGCTATCACTGCAGCTATATTATCCATGGCGGCTTTAACCGCCCTTGCTGAGACGCCCAAGGAAAAGGGTCTCAACACCATCAACCGCGCCACCGCTGAGGCCCACATAGGCTTTCTGGCAGCCGATGAGATGCAGGGCCGTGAGGCCGGCTATCCCGGAGGCCGTCTGGCCCGCAATTATATCGAGGCATATGTCAAGAGCCTCGGTCTCGAACCTTGGAACGGCGATTCCTATCGCCAGCCATTCTCGGCCTACCGCAAGGAGCGCCAGAAAAAAGGTCGCTATCAGGTGCATCCCGATTCTATAGCCGAGCTTGAGGGACAGGTTCATCAAAAGCTCGATCTCAACAATGTGATAGTGAAAATCGAGGGCAAGAACCCCGACGAATATGTGATACTCGGCACCCACTTCGACCATATCGGCTTTGACCCGCTTCTTGATGGCGACCAGATCTATAACGGTGCCGACGACAATGCCTCGGGCGTGGCTGCCGGTCTGCAGATAGCCCGCGCTTTCCTTGAGTCGGGAGTGCAGCCCGAGCGCACAGTGCTATTTGCATTCTGGGACGGTGAGGAGAAAGGCCTTCTTGGATCGGAATATTTCATGCAGTCGTGGCCCGAGCCAGAGAAGATCAAGGGCTACTTGAATTTCGACATGATAGGCCGCAATAACAATGAGTCAAACCCGGAGCATGTGGTGTATTTCTACACCGAGGCCCATCCGGCATTCGGCGAGTGGCTTAAAAACGATATAGCCACCTACGGCCTGGGCCTCAAGCCCGACTACCGCCCCTGGGATCGTCCTGTTGGCGGTAGCGACAACAGTTCGTTTGCCAAGCGTGAGGTGCCGATCATATGGTATCACACCGACGGTCATCCCGACTATCATATGCCAGGCGACCATGCCGACCGCATCAACTATGACAAGACCGTAGACATAACCAAGGCAGCATATCTCAACCTTTGGAATCTGGCCAACGAGAAAGAGTATTGATCGCGTAAATCATCTCCGGAAGTCCGAACAAAAATGGCGCCGGAGATGTTTGACTATTGTGTGCGTGCGCGTGAAACAGAGGCTCCGGCCATCTGCTATTCGCGCCACTGCTTGCCGCGACAGCTCTTAAAAACCGTCGCTTTAATAAATTTTATTAAAATTTTATAACAACGGGAGGGGATAATGGCTAACTTTGCGTCCGCTAAAGAGCGCTGACCGCAAATCTCAGCATCCCTCTACCCGCAACATCTATTATGGAACAGAAAGAATTAGACCGTATCAGCTATGCCCTCGGTCTCAGCATGGGCAACAATTTCCGCAGCTCAGGCATCGAAAAGCTCGATGTAGCCGATTTCGCCGATGGCGTAGCTGCAGTTTTTTCGGGCGAGAAGCCCCGCATGTCCTACGAAGAAGCCAAGGAGGAGATCCGCAAGTTCTTCACAGCAATGGAGGAGCGCCAGCGCGCCGCTGCCGAAGAGGTGGGCAAGGCCAACCGTCAGGCCGGTGAGGCTTTCTTGGCTGAGAATGGCAAGCGCCCCGAGGTGAAGACCACCGCCAGCGGCTTGCAGTATGAGATAATCGAAGAGGGCAACGGCCCCAGCCCCAAATCGGGCGATCAGGTTACTGTCCACTATACCGGCCGCTTGATCGATGGCACCGTATTTGACTCGTCGGTAGAGCGCGGCGAGCCCGCCACCTTCGGCGTGACTCAGGTGATTCCCGGCTGGGTTGAGGCCCTCCAGATGATGAAGCAGGGTGCCAAGTGGCGTCTGTTTATCCCCTCGGCTCTCGCTTATGGTCCCAACGGTGCCGGCGGCGTGATCGGTCCCGATGCCACCCTTCTCTTCGACGTTGAGCTCATCAAGATCAACGGTAAATAAGCTCTATTCAAGCATTCAATCACAATCAGTATATTTCACAACAATTAGCTTCAATCATGAAGAAAATCCTTTTGGCCTGCGCCGCTGTGGCTGCCCTCGTGGGCGGCACCGCTTGCTCAGGCAGCGGCAGCTCCAGCGCCGGCAACAGCTTCGGCGACTCTCTCTCCGTGGCTTTCGGCAAGATGCAGGGCGCTCAGACCCTCCAGATGACCGAAAACATTCCCGCCGACGTAAAGAGCAAATTCAGCAAAGACTCATTCCTGCGCGGTTTCAAGCAGGCCGTGATGGCCGACACCGCCGACGTGGCCTACATTGAAGGCCTCATGGCAGGCAGCCAGGCCTGGCGCAACTTCAACTTCTGGCGTGAGCAGCAGGTGGCCGACGCCGATGCCCAGACTTTCTACGATAACTTTGCCGCTTACTTCAAGCGCGACTCAATCTCTATGGAAGAGATTTCGACCCTCAACACCGAGGTTCAGGCTCTCTTCAATCAGGCCACCGCACGCCTCCAGGCCCGTCAGGACAGCATCCGCGCAGCCAAGCAGGCTGAGCAGAGCGGTTCGGCTCAGGAAAACAAGGCCAAGGCTGCAGCATATCTCGATTCGATCAAGGCTGCCGACAAGGATGTGAAGGTAACTCCTTCCGGCCTCGGCTACAAGGTGGTGAAGCAGGGCAAAGGCGCTCTCATCGGCGCCAACGACAATGCCGACGTGATCTACACCGGTCGCCTCATCGATGGCACTCAGTTTGATTCTTCAAATGGTCAGCCCGTCAACTTCAATGTAGCTCAGGTAGTGCCCGGTTTCTCCGAAGGCCTCCAGCTCATGAACCCCGGCTCCAAGTATATCTTCTACATCCCCTCGGATCTCGGCTACGGCGATGCCGGCAATCCAGCCGTTCCCGGTGGCGCCATGATGGTGTTTGATGTAGAGATCCCTGCCAAGTAAAAACGTATAGTTTTTTTTCTCTAAGAGTCGCGCTCCGGCCTTTGGGTGGATTTATCCGCCACGGCCTGAGCGCGATGTCTTTGTTCTCTTTTCCCTCCACTATGGCTTTGAATCTGCTGGGATAATAGCCGATCCGGGGCCGCAGGATGATTATATCGCTGCGGCCCCGGATCGGCTATTATAAGTACGGTGGAGTGGAATCAGTCGAAGATGTGGCGGAGCTTTGAGAAGATACGCTTCTTCACGCTCTCAGTGGGCTGGATGTCGGGCTGTCCCTTGAGGCTTTCGAGCGCCTGACGCTCGGTGTCGTTGAGTGTCTCGGGGATATATACCATCACATTGACAAGCTCGTCGCCGGTCTCTCGGCTCTCGTAGGCGGGCAGTCCCTTGCCACGGAGTCGGAGCACCTTTCCGGGCTGAGTGCCGGGGGCGATCTTCAGTCGGGCGCGTCCGGTGATGGTGGGCACCTCTACCTCGCCGCCGAGAGCGGCAGTGGGTATGTCGAGCATCAGATTGTAGATCACATCATTGCCGTCGCGGATAAGTTCGGGATGAGCCACCTCCTCAATCACCACGAGGAGGTCGCCGTTGACTCCGCCATGTACTGCGGCGTTGCCCTTGCCTTTGAGCGTAAGTACCATGCCATCCTGCACGCCGGCAGGGATATGGAAGCTCACTTCCTGCGGCTCGCGCACCACTCCTTCGCCGTGGCAGTGCTCACACTTCTCGTTGATGATCTTGCCTTCGCCCTGACATGTGGGGCACACGGTCTGGCTCTGCTGCACACCGAAGAGGGTCTGCTGCTGACGAATGATGGTGCCTGAACCGCCACAGGTGGGGCAGGTGTTGAAAGAGGTGCCGTTTTTGGCGCCGGTGCCGTTGCATGGCGCGTCTTTGACAAATGTGGGTATCTTGAGAGTCTTGCTCACGCCCGAAGCGATGTCGGCCAGAGTCATCTTGATGGTGATGCGCAGGTCGGTGCCACGGCGCTGCTGACGGCGCGGTCGACCTCCACCTCCAAAGCCGGCCGAAGAGAATCCTCCCATGCCGCCACCTCCGAAGATATCGCCGAACTGGCTGAAGATATCTTCCATGGTGAAGCCTCCGCCACCGAACCCGCCGAAGCCGCCAGCGCCGCCTCCCGGGAATCCCTGCGGGCCCATCGACGGGCCGAACTGGTCATACTTCTGACGCTTTTCGGGGTCGGAAAGCACATCATAGGCATTTGCTGCCTCGATGAATTTTTCTTCAGCCTCTTTCTTTTCGGCATCCGATTTTGATGCGAATTTGTCGGGATGATATTTGAGGGCCAGTTTGCGATAGGCCTTCTTTATGGCATCGGCGTTGGCGTTTTTGTCGACACCGAGCACTTCGTAGTAATCTCTTTGCTGAGCCATGGTTAATCTGTAGGGGGTGAGGAGGGTTGGATTATTGTCCTACGGCCACCTTGGCGTGGCGGAGAACCTTGTCGTTGAGCATGTATCCTTTGGTGAGGGTGTCGATCACCACACCACGCTGGCTCTCGTCGGGTACCGGCACATTGGCGATGGCCTCGTGGAGATCGGCGTCGAAGGGCTTTCCGGTCGACTCTATGGGAGTCACTCCGTTCTGAGCCAGATATTTGATGAGCTTATTGTAGATGAGCTCCATGCCGGTGCGGATCGACTCGGATCGGTGGCCTTGGCAGTGGCTTCGAGGCCGCGCTCAAAATCGTCGACGATAGGGAGCAGTCCTTTGAGTACATTCTCGCCGGCGTTGCGTATGATGTCGCTCTTCTCCCGGAGAGTGCGCTTGCGGAAATTGTCAAATTCAGCCATCAGGAAGAGATACTCCTTCTTCTCTTTGGCCACAGCCTCCTCAGCCTCGGTGAGCTTTTGTGTGAGGGTCTCGATCTGGGTCATCTCATTGACCACTTCGGCTTCCATGGCATCACCGTCGGCCTGAGCTTCTTCGCCTGCTTCAGGAACATTGTCGAAGGTTTCGGCATCGGCGCCGATATTGTTGATGTGGGGTGCAGAACCGTCGTTGCGGGCGGCGCTATTATCTGTAGTATTGTTTTTGGTCATGATCTTTGGAGTAAAGGATGTTAAATATCGACAGCAAAAATGTTGCCAAACCGGAGATAAACTCCACTTTTTTAACAATCGTAGCGGCATTATCGTTCAGGAGAGGAGCGTAAAGGTCAGTCGGCCAGCAGGGGGGCAGCGAATGTGTCACATCCGGGGAATACGCTCCGGAGGCAGGCTGACAATTTGTCAGCATCATCATGCTCAAAGAGCCCGAACACCGCCGAGCCGCTGCCTGTCATGGCGCAATAGACCGGGTTGAGCTCCTCCATCGCCGCTTTGACGCGGGCAATTTCATGGCATTTACCCATGACCGAGGGCTCGAAATCGTTGACCAGTCCGGCGGCAGTCCAGCCGTCGGGAGCTACCGTTGCCACAATAGGGGCGGGGAGTAGCCCGTCGGGCAGAGCAGGCACAACCCCTGCATATGCCTCCTTGGTCGATACTCCGGCCTGCGGCTTGGCTATGGCTATGGTGAGCCCGAGCCTGCGCAGGGCATCTTCGGCCTCAGGGGCGGCTATGAGAGTGGTGCCGGTGCCGGTTGCCGCCATCACCTTATTATATATGAAGAAGGGGCAGTCGGCCCCTACCCGGGATGCTACTGAGGCGAGAGTGTCGGATGACAGGCCGAGTCCGAGCAGGTCGTTGACCGCCATGAGGGCAAACGAGGCATCGGCAGAGCCTCCACCCATCCCGGCGCCGTCGGGTATAATTTTACGCAGATAGAAATCGAGCGGTGGGAGGGGAGCGCCGAGGTGGTCCTCGAGGGCTCTGACAGCTTTCATCACGAGGTTGGCCTCGGGAGGACAATCGACGGTGCGACCTGTCACCGTGAGGGTGTGTGCGCTCCCTTTTCCGGGCACCACCTCAAGGATGTCGTGCCATGCTACAGGCACCATGAGCGATTCGATGTCGTGGTAGCCGTCGGGGCGTCGGCGAGTGATCCGGAGCCCCAGATTGATCTTAGCGTTGGGAAAAACTATCATAATGGTGCAAAGATACTCAATAATCGCCTATCTTTACAGTAAATTTTGACCGGGAGGGGTTAGGAAAACCACGATCCGACGTGTCATTATAGTGTATGACGACAAAAAACGACGAAATAGAGCGATTGTTTCGCAACTGCTATGTCTCATCTCTGCATCTGGCTGTGAGGCTGATCCACGACGCGGAGACGGCGCGCGACATTGTGCACGATGTATTCGCGTCGCTCCTGTCGGTCGACCGCTCCGATATCAGCGAGGCATATCTGAGCCGGGCTGTGCGCAACAGCTGTCTCAACTATCTCCGCGATCTTTCGGCGCGCGACCGACTTCACAACCTGTATATGCTGGAGGAGGATGAATGTGACAGCGACGACTGGCCCGACGAGGAGACATTCCGGCTCATAGCCGCTTCGATGGATCTTCTGCCCTCCGACCAATGCCGCCGGGTGGTCGAAATGCGCTACAGGCTCGGCATGAAATACAGAGAAATAGCCGAAGCAGCGGGCATAAGCGAGGTTGCCGTGTACAGGCATCTCCGTCATGCACTCGATATCTTACGTCAAACCTTAAGAGAATAATGATGGATAAATACGACCGTCTTCTTGATGCGATAGAGCATCCCGGCAAATATTCCGACGAGGAGCTGAAAGAGATGCTCTCCGATCCCGAACTGCGCAGGGCCTACCGTCTTATGGCCGCCACCCGATCATTTATGGCCGAGAAGCCAGAGCCAGATGTCGACAGCGAGTGGCAGAGGTTTTCCGCCCGTCATCTTCAACCGCGCCGCCCTCTTGTGGTGCGTCTGTTTGGAGGGCGCCCGGTTGCCGCCGCGGCTGTGGCCGCGATAGTGTCGCTGGCAGCGGTTGCGGCAGGAATCACCATTAGTGTCAGATCTTCTGCTCCCGATGCAGGGAGTGCCGGTGAGGTCTACTCTGATTATCCGGTTGCCGGGGCGATAGCCGCGACCGACACAGTGGCCGATGTGGCTCCGGCCGATTCAGCTATGGTTTCGGCAGTCACATTCAAGGATGAGCCACTCTCAGTGATTCTTGGAGAGATAGGCCGCCATTATGGTGCCGAAGTGGTTTTCAAGAACCCCGACACAGGACGCCTGCGCCTCTACTACAACTGGAATTCCTCCATGACCCTCGATGCAATCGTTGACCAGCTCAACAATTTCGAGCAGATCAATATCGATCTGAGCGGCAAAAAAATCATAGTCAACTGACCCTCCTCCCACCAAATCAATCTGAAATGTTTCGATTCATCATATTGCTGGCCTCTCTCTCAGTGGCCTTCGGCTTGTGTGCCGAAACGTATGCCTACCGGTTTTCCAACACTCCGCTGTCAGAAGCTCTCGCCCGGATCAGTGAAGATCACCCTGAGGCCAATATCAACTTTATCTACAACGAGATCGAGGGCTACAGCACATCGGCCCGCATATCCACCGACAATCCTCTTGATGCTGTGCGCGAGGCTGTGGGCTTCAATCCTGTCACCGTGGCCCGTGTGGGCGACGCCATATTTGCCGAGGCCCTGCAGCATGGCCGGTATCTCTATCATGGCCGGGTGAGAAACAGTGCCGGCGAGGCGCTTGAAGGTGCCACAGTGATGTTTCTGGCCGGCAAAGATTCGGTGATGGTGACTTATGCCGTGACCGGCGCTGGAGGCGGATTCCAGATCCCCTGCGACCGCAGGAACGTCATAGTCAAAGTGAGCTGTGTGGGCTATCGCACCCGCAGTTTTGTGCCGGAGTCGTTTGACATGGGAGATGTCACCATGATCGGTATGCCGATAAAGCTCAAGGAGGTCACGGTGAAGGCCGACGACGCCTATATGCTCACCGACCGCACGGTATATATGCCATCGTCGCGACAGAAAAACTCGGCCATGGATGCCGTGGATCTGCTGAGAGCCATGGCCATACCGCAGATCAATGTAGGCCCCGGCGGAGAGCTGTCGGATGTGACAGGCGAGGCGGTCAAGGTGTTCATCAATTCATTGCCGGCGTCGGAGGAGGAGCAGAAAGGACTCCGCACAGCCGATGTGCGCCGGGTAGAGTTTATCCAATATCCCACTGATGCGCGCTACGGTGGCGCCCACAAGGTGATCAACTTCATAGTGCATCAATATGAATATGGTGGATATACCAAAGGCTCGGTCGACGAGAGTGTGCTTGCCGGATTGCAGAGCTATGCCAACCTGTTCAATAAATTCGCTTATAAAAAGATGACCTACGACCTGTATGTTGGGGCGACCAACAGCGGCAGCCGACACACAGGGCGCAATATATCGGAAGAGTATCTTCTTACCGACAACACAGGTGAGAACCGAGTCCTGACCCGCGATGAGAGTGTGGACCGCGCACGGGTGAAAAACAATACCTATCCCGTCACTCTGAGAGCGACATATGCCACCGATAAGATACAGCTGATCAACACCATTGGTTTCACTCATTCGGGCAGTCCGAAAACAGCTATTCAGGCTCACTCAGATATTCCGACGACCCTGAGCGTGGATACTCCTACTCACGTTTCAATCCCAGAAGATCCAATTCTATTTCTTATTCGGGATATCTGTATAAACCGCTTGCCAACGGGGTGACATTAAACCTCACACCATCGCTGCAATACACCCACCGCAATGATAGATCGGTGTATTCAACCAGTAAGGATCCCGACATGATCGATCGCACGGCCAGTGAAAATGCAACGTCGTATCTGGTTGATCTCACACTGTCGAAAGATTTCGACGACCGTCACTCAGGCATGATACACGGAGGCTCGTATGGCAATTTCAGCAATCTCAACTATCGCGGCACCGAGCGCATGAACAGCAAGTACTCTGCTATATCCAATCAGATCTCAATAAACTATACACTCAGTCTTGGCCGACTGCGCCTGATGTTCCTGGAATCGAATTGGTATTCTATCACCCGGTCAAACGGAGTGAACGAAAATAATTTCAATGTTCTGGGCCGTGTTATTGCCGATTACCGGATCAATGATAAAAACTCGTTGTCGGCTATGGCAAATCTGTCGCAGAGGCGCTATGGTATCGACTCGCGCACCACAGAGATTCTGCGCATCAATGAATATATGTATGCCACAGGCAACCCGGCAATCAAGACGAGCCCTCAGCTCGACTTCTCGCTGGACTACACGTGGCTGCCTTCAAATAAACTGTATATCAGCGGCTATGTGGCCAACTATCAGCAGTTCCGCAGCCGCAAGATATTGTACACACCCTACGACGACGGACGGTCGCTGCTGCGCACCACCTTCAACGATGGTAAATTCTACCGCACAAATATTGTGCTGAACGCAACGCTCAAGCTCCTTGACGGCAAGCTGCAGCTCAATGTCAATCCGCGCCAGACCTTCTACAGCACCACCGGCATCAATGCGCGGAGCTACAACGCATTTTCGTGCAGCGCCGGCGCAAATCTCTATCTTGGCCGATGGTATTTCAACGCATACTACTACTCGCCCGACAACAAGATGGAGGAGGTAGACAATTGCATCGTGCGTCCCCGCAATCTATATTGGGTTACCGCCGGCTGGGGCAACGGCACATGGAATCTGCGTTTCAGCGCCTACAATATCTTCAACCGCGGATGGGATCTCTACACCGAGACCTACCGGAGCGAGTATTATTCCTACCGGTCGGTGGGCGACAACGCCTACTATCATCCCCGACTTAACTTTGCCGTGACCTACACCATCGGCTATGGCAAGAAGGTCAACCGTGGCAATGAGGTGGGAGACCAAGGCTCGGCATCGTCGGCCATTCTCAAATAATCAGCACTTGTCAATACTTTTTCCTATGGCGGGCCGGCGACACGCGATGTGGCGTCGGCCCGCTCCTCATGAGCTTTTTTGCGGGGTGAGGCGCATCTGAAAAATAAAAAATACGTATCTTTGCAACCCCTATGCCAATATCACCATCGACACCGCAAAACAACGGGGGCTCATACAGGCGCAACAGCGAGCGCCAGGCCCTCTATGACTTCGGAGGGCGCCAGCAGCCTGCCGACACTGAGCTCGAACAGGCGGTTCTGGGCGCGCTGATGCTTGAAAAGGATGCCTACACCACCGTGTGCGACCTCCTTAAGCCGGAGTGTTTCTACGAGCCGGTCGACCGCAAGATCTATGAGGCCATCCAGCATCTGGGTGCATCGCAGCGCCCGATAGATATGCTGACGGTGACAGAGCAGTTGCGCGCCGACGGCAATCTCGAAGAGGTCGGTGGCCCGGCATTTGTGTCGTCGCTCACCATGCGCGTGGCCTCTGCCGCCAATGTGGAGTATCACGCCCGCATTGTGGCGCAGAAGTATCTGGCCCGCGAGCTCATCACCTTTGCCGCCGAGATAGAAAAGAAGGCGTTTGACGAGAGCAACGACGTAGACGACCTTCTGCAGGAGGCCGAGGGGCGCCTCTTTGAGATCTCACAGCGCAATGTGAAGAAAGATGTCACCCAGATCGACCCTGTCATAGGCCACGCCATAAACCAGATCCAGGCAGCCGCCAACCGCACCTCGGGTCTCTCGGGCCTTGAGAGCGGATTTCACGAGCTCGACAAGCTCACCTCGGGATGGCAGAACTCCGACCTGATCATCATAGCTGCGCGCCCTGCCATGGGTAAGACTGCGTTTGTGCTCTCCATGGCCAAGAATATGGCCATTAACTACAACATTCCGGTGGCGGTGTTCTCGCTCGAAATGTCGAATCTCCAGCTCGTCAACCGATTGATAAGCAATGTGTGTGAGTTGGAGAGTGAGAAGATCAAGAGCGGACAGCTCTCCGACCGTGAATGGGATCAGCTCATGTCGCGCATCAAACACCTGTATGGATCGAGCCTCTATATCGACGATACCCCCTCGCTTTCGATATTCGAGCTGCGCACCAAGGCGCGACGGCTGGTGAGGGAGCATGATGTGAAATTTATCATCATCGACTATCTGCAGCTCATGAATGCCTCGGGCATGCGCTTCGGTTCGCGCGAGCAGGAGGTGAGCATGATCTCCCGCTCGCTCAAGCAGCTTGCCAAGGAGCTTAACATACCTATCGTGGCGCTGTCGCAGCTCAACCGTTCGGTCGAAAACCGAGGCGACTCCAAGGAGGGCAAGCGCCCACAGCTGAGCGACCTCCGCGAGAGCGGCGCCATCGAGCAGGATGCCGACATAGTGTGCTTCATCCATCGACCGGAATACTACTTGCGGTCGGACACCGACGCAGCCGGCAACGATATCCGCGGACTGGCCGAGTTTATCGTGGCCAAGCACCGTTCGGGTCGTGTGGATGATGTGAAGCTCCGTTTCAAAGCCAAATTCGCACGCTTCGAGAATTGGGACGATGCCGACGCAGAGGCATTTCCGGCCACTGCCGCGTCGGGCATAGACCTCAGCGCCTTCTCGGGCGATGGCGGCGGGGCTGCTCTGCCTCCACCCGCCCAGGGCGGGGCGGCCGGACTGCAGACGCCCCGCGAACAGCCGGTGTTTGTGCCCACCACCGACACCGCACCCCCTCCGTTCTGACCGGCACCGTCAGGAATATGCTATCGAGCCGCCGCAGCTCCATCTCCCATTGACAGGGAGATGGAGCTGCGGCGCTTTTGGAGATGATGCGGTTGCTGAAAAAATATCGACATGCAGCAGCTTGATTTATAGGGTTATAAGAGATGGGAGAGAGACATTTTCAGCCTTATGGATAAAAAAATTAACTTAATGTAAAACCTTTTGCGTTGCGCCAATGTTAAGAAGATGTAACAAGAATGAAACAACAACCAACTAAGTTACAAAAGAAACAAACCTCATAAACCTCCACAACTATTAGTTATGAAAAAAGCGTTAATTATGATTGCCATCATGCTCGGAGCAAGCACGGCGGCTTTCGCACAGAACATCAACAAGAGCGAGGCTAAGCAGCTTAAAGCCTTCCTCGCCCAGACCGCAGAAAACGGAGAGAGCAATGCGCAGGCTCTCAAGATATATGACCTCAACCAACTCGCCTCAGTAGAGGGCGTGACAGTGGTCAACGGCCATGTAACCGCCATCGAATGGAAAGACAAGAAGCTTGCCGGCTCGCTCGACCTCTCCGGATTCCAGGCTCTCGAAAAAGTAGACGTGAGCCGCAACAAGATCTCGGCTATCAATGTGAGCAACACCCCCTCCCTCTCTCAGCTCAATGTGAGCCGCAACGTACTCTCAAGCATCGATATCGAGGGCTGCACCGCCCTTCAGGATCTCAAGGTCTACAAGAACCGTCTTACCGATCTTAATATCTCGGGCGCTCCCGCCATCACCAGCATCAACTGCTCGGGCAACCTCCTCGTTGAGCTCAATGTGGCCAACTCCTCAACCCTGAAGACTCTCAACTGCCAGAGCTGTAACCTCGAAGCACTCTATGTCAACGACTGCACCAACCTCACCAACCTCTACTGCGGTTACAACAAGCTCACGAGCGTGAACCTCGTAGGCCTCGTAAACCTCAAAAACCTCAACACCGACTCCAACGAGATCACCTCGATGTACGTTCAGGGTCTGCCGATGCTCACCTCGTTCCTCTGCACCGACAACAACATGACTGCTCTTGCAGTTAACGACTGCGGCAACCTGCTCGACCTCGTGTGCGCCTACAACGACCTGACCACTCTTGATGTCCAGGGCTGCAACAACCTCCAGTATGTAGATTGCGCCTACAACGACCTCACTAACCTCACTCTCTCCAATCAGACCTTCCTCCAGCGTCTGATCTGCAACAACAACCAGCTCAACATGCTTGATGTGTCATTTGACTCACAGCTCAGCTATGTCAACTGCCGCAACAACATGATCACCGACCTCCGCACCGTAGGCTGCGACAACCTCGGAATGCTCGCTTGCCGCTGGTTTGACTGATAAAGCCAACGCCTTCAAGGAAGTTTCCTTGACATAACTACCTCCCCGGAAAGCCCGGACGCCCCCAGCGTCCGGGCTTTCCTTTCTGAGAGGTGCCGGGAACTAATGTTTGGTAATGACGAAAAAAAGATGTAAATTTGCTGAATAATGCCGCAGAGTGCATAATTATAGCGCTCGTGGTGTGTCAAAAAGCTAAACATTGCTCAATTTTTTCTAATACCGCAAGAGAATGAAATCAATCAAGCAGCCCCTGTTGGCCGCCCTCATAGCCCTCGGCCTCACCCAACCCCTTATGGCCAGGGAAGTAACGGTAAATCCTCTGCCCCAAACGGTGAAGTGGGGTTCATCGGTAGTGGCTACTCCGCAGGGCATCAAGCTCTCGGGTGGCGATAAGGCCGATCCTGACGCCGTGGCAGCGCTCGTAAAGGCTTTCCCTACCGGCGGAAAGACCAAGGTGACTATCGGTAGCCGTGGCGATAAAGCCGTGAAGCGTGTGGCGTCGCTCATTCCCGATAAGGCTGAAGGCTATTATCTGAGTGTCACTCCCAAAGAGATCATCATTGCCGGCAACGACGCCAAAGGTACATTCTACGGAGTCCAGACCCTGCTCCAGCTCATGAATGGAGCTGAGGGCGAGCTCACAGAGGTGGAGATCACCGACTGGCCCGAGAGCGCCAACCGAGGCGTGGTGGAGGGCTTCTATGGCAATCCGTGGAGCCATACCGACCGACTGAGGCAATTTGACTTTTATGGAGCCAATAAGCTCGACACCTATATCTATGGCCCCAAGGATGATCCCTATCACCACAGCCGCTGGCGCGAACCCTATCCCGCCGAGAAAGCAGCCGAACTCAAGGAGCTGGCACAGGCTGCCGCCCGCAATAAGGTGTGGTTTGTGTGGGCCATGCATCCCGGCAATGCGATAGAAACACAGCAGGACCGCAACGCCGCTATCCGTAAGCTTGAGCAGATGTATGAGATGGGCTTCCGCTCATTTGCCATCTTCTTCGACGATATATCCA